>ERZ1039804.82-NODE-82-length-60094-cov-10.367594_pt1 | contig 60094 bp, 24 predicted proteins | sample MGYA00383089_ERZ1039804 | MGnify/ENA primary metagenome ERZ1039804 (study PRJEB29581, sample SAMEA5548359) | metagenome | biome: marine; feature: coastal; material: water | depth 1 m | study: Short-term variability in the microbial, nano- and picoplankton dynamics...
ACCGTAAAACTGGTTCTAATCTTAAAGCACCTCAACCAGGTGGTGGAGCTAGAAAGAAAAGTTACTGTGCAAGGTCTGCTGGTCAAATGAAAAAGTTTCCAAAAGCAGCTAAAGATCCTAATAGCCGCTTAAGAAAAGCAAGGAGAAGATGGAAGTGTTAAAAGAAGAAGATTGTGATTTGATATTTATATACTGGGAATAATGAGTAAAAAGAAAACATTTATGGGAATAAATCCTGATCATAAAGGATACTGTACTCCTATGTCTAAATCTACTTGTACTCCTAGAAGAAAAGCATTAGCTAAAAGATTAAAGCCAGGTGGAGATCTTTATAAAGGAAAAACTATGAAAAAGAAACAACAAGGTGGCCCATTAAAACAACTTAATGATATGCAGTATGCCAGAAAAGGTAAGGCTGTAGGATCTATGTTAGAGGGTGGTAGAATTAAGTATAATGAAGGAGGTCCTTATGAAGAACCTATAAGTATTCAACAACCCGTTCTTGATAGTAAAGGTAATCTACTTCCTCAAAATATGGATTCTTACATAAGTTCTATGAAATTAAAGAAATCTGGTTGGCATAAAAAACCTTCATTTGCTAAAAGTGCTATAAAAGCTAGATTAGATCAAACTAAGAATGACGCGCTGTTTGGAAGGCAACCTTTGACAAGAGGTAGTGCTGAACATAAGGCTCTTAAAAAAGTATTTAAAGAAGAAAAGAAAAAGGGAACTTATTCAAGAAAAGCTTTCAAAAATAAAAATAATGCTTAATAGCACAATAGTCATAAAATTAAAGCAACGGCTAAACAAGCTAGATAGTCAAGACTATGATAATATAGAGTGTTGGCAAGCTGTTGAAGCATTTAACAAAGCACAAGTTGAATGGTCTAGAAGACAATTGCATGGAATGAATCAAATGCAAGAAGGTGATGAGCAATCTACTAGACGGAAGGATGATCTTCAAGTTTTATTATCTAAGGATGATATAACAATGGTAGATAAAGAAGACTTTTTTTCTGGAGCTATACCTACTGATTATTTACAATGGAAAAGAGTAGATGCTTTTGCATGTAAAGAGTGTTGTGAAGATAGAAGAATGACTATATACTTAGCAGAAGAAGGTAACTTAAATCAACTACTTAGAGATAAATCTAAGAAACCTTCATTTGAATGGGCAGAAACATTTGCTACACTTATTGATAATAAAATTCATGTATATACAAATGATGAATTTGATATTACAGGTTCTAGCTTAACTTATTATAGACAACCAAGAAAGATTCAAATTCAAGGTTGTGTAGATCCATATACTAATGAAGAATCTACATTAAATATTGAATGTGAATTTAAAGACGATATTATAGAACTAATTATTGATGAATCAGTAAGTATACTAGCAGGAGATATAGAATCAGGTAATCAATATCCGAGAGGTCAGCAAGAAGCTGAAAGAAATAATTAAACCTATAGTTGATTAATTAAAAACTTTTTACTATATTATAGTATATTATTTATTTATAAACAAAAACAAAAAACAAAAAAATGTCTTATTTTTCTCACGCATTTAAAAAGACCTTTGTGATGTCATCGTACTCACAACCAGATGGGTCTAAAACAACGGCTGACTTAACTAAGGGTGAAGTATCAATATTTAACTCAAAAACTTGGGCTAATATTTTACCTCCTTCAGGCGCTGAACCATGTTGTCCATTTATTATTGCAGCAGGTGCACCTTACACTAATGATAAAATTGGTCCATTCCACGGTGGATATAAAGAATCAATTAAATCTAAAGGAATCAATTCTAGATATGTAACTAAAGTTTGGAACTCTTTTGCTTCTGAAGCACAAGCTGCTATTCTTCATGTTGGTACTACAGTATGGACTCAAGAAGGAGCAGATGGTGAAACAGCAGGATGTTGTCCTGAATTCCTTTGTGGTGAAAACTATCATCTAAGAGTAGATGTTAAAGGTTCTGCAGCATTAAGAATGTTAAATCACCAAGGATATGTAGAAGTTACTGCATACGGTGGTTGCTGTCCTGATGATGCAATTGATCCAGTAGCTGTTAATCCAGCTGATATTATGATACAGTGGGCTAAAGGTCTTTGGGAAAGTGTAGTTGTTACAGGTAACGGACCAAACTTTAATCCATCTAATCCTGCATCTGCAGATAGAGTAAATCCAAATCCATTCTTTGTACCAGTTGTTAATGTAACTGATACTGATGGAACTGTAACTGGACTTTTATTCCCTCCAGGATGGTTAGGCGTATATGGTCCTACTGCTGCTCAAGTTGCAACTCAAGCTGGTTTGCTTGAAGCAAATGTAACAGATTGGGATTCTTATACTATTCCTGCTATGGAAACTGGTATTTGTGGAGGTTTAACTTTAACAGGTGCATATGAAGAAACTAAGTTTGGAACATGTACTTTCCAACCTTCTGACTTCTATGGTTTAGAGCCAGTTAGACTTTATGCTTCTGAAGTAGATCTTAATGGAGATCCTTGTGCATTCACAGGAATCTGTGTAGTAAACGAATGTTTAGGTAAACAAGCTCAGGGTCTTGGTGAAACTGCTCTTAGAGATTTTATCTTATCAGAATCTTACAGACAAAATCCATTTGCTACTGATCTTAGAATTCGTGAGATTACTCAAGGAACTGACATGATTGATAGTATAGGAGGAGTTTACAAAGATAAACTTTATGATAGATTATTAATTCAGCATACTGTTCCAAGATACAATAATCCATCTGGAACATTTGATAATGATCAGTATGTAATTGAAATTCTTACTGAAGCTGATAGTGCTACAAACGGACCTGGTTCACAAGCAAGAGCTTTGTTAGTATCAGATCTTAACGCAACATTTAGCACTTGCGGTGAAAGCTGTATAGATATTGCTGATGGGTCAACTGTTGACTGTCCAGCTGTATCTATTCCAGTTGTTCCGAGACAAGTAACTTTATTACTGTAATAATAATTAATTACTCATAAAAGGGAGAGTGAGATATAATTTCTCCTCTCCCTTTTTTTATTTCTAAAATATGGCAAATCATGTATTAAGTTTAGAAATACCAGAAGTAGGAAATCCTTGTGTTATTAAAATTTTTGATACAAGTGCATATTCTGCACAAGTTGGTATTTTTGAACCAAAATTATATATAACAGTCCCTGGTTATACAAATGCAGCTGAAGTAGCTTTTATACCTCAGTCATCTCCTACATTAACTGGATGTGACCTAGATATACAAACACAAAATTGCGGTTCTTCATATGTGAATTTACCTGATGGAATATATGTAGTAAAGTATGTAGTAGATCCTACACAAACTGTGTATGTAGAATATAATCACTTGAGGACTACTCAAGCAATGAATCTTTATCAAAAGATTCTCTGTGATATTGAAGTAGCAGATTGTGATCCTCCAGCTAAAGTAAAAGATAAACTTAATCATCTTAGACTTATTGGAATGTATTTAGAAGCAGCTAAATCTAAAGTAGAAACTTGTCATGAAGCACAAGAAGGAATGACGCTTTATAATTATGCTTTAAAACTTCTAAAAAAATTAGATTGTAGAAACTGTTAACCGTTTAAAACCAACAATTATGGCAACATGTAATAACTGCAGAAAAAGATTATCCTGTGGATGTCAAAAAGCTAAAGCATCTGATGGTGCTTCAGTTTGTAAAGGCTGCAAAGCTTCTTATGAAGCGAGTATAAAAAAAAAGAATTTAACTAAATTTATAAAGTAAAAATGTTTATAACAGCTGAACCACAATTCTTTATTAGACCCTGTTGTCCTGAAAATGGAACAGAAGCCTTAATAAACATTACTGGAAGTTTTAGTGATGATGGAGTTTATATTTATAATGGGTCAAATTTAAGTATACCAGGTACAGATGTAACATTAGTTCCAGGAGCATGTTACACAATAAGTGGATCAGGATTGGTTGGAAATGTAACTTCTATAGCATTAGCTGATCTTACTGAATTTTATGCAAATTCTAGATGTGATGATCCTACAGTAGATGCAGCTTGTCCAGATTGTACTCCTGATCCTGGTAATTACTATATTAAAGCTATCCCATGTTGTGGAGGAGATGCTATATTTTTTAAAGGAGAGGGTTATACAGGAGGAACTGGAGTTACAAATCCAGGTGGACAATTGGGTGGTTCTCAACAAGTAACACCTTCTATACCTCAATTTAGTATAAATAATTTTAGTGGAGTTTATTTATTTCTAGGATTTGTACAACAGAGTCAACAAAGTCTTTTAGGATTAGAAGTTGGTCAATGTTATACTTTTTCTTCTAATAGTGTATCTGATCCTAGCTCTGAAATAACACAAGCTGAGTATGACTTATTAGGTTATCCACCTTATATATCACAGTTAGATTTTGTAAGTAAAACAGATTGTGATACAGTAGATGCTGTAACAGGAGAAAGAATATGTCCAGATTGTGAAGAGATTTGTTATAGACTTACTAGTTGTACAGGTATAATCATAAACACTGTTCAAGATTTTTCTTTATATGTTGGAACATATATTGAACTTTCTGGATATACAGGTTCTTGGTTAGTTCAAATAAATGAAGGTATATGTCAAGATCCATCTAGGGCTTTAAAGATATCAGGAACAGGAGCTTCTCCTTGTCCTTGCTTATGTTATGAAGTTATAGGTGAGTCTGGGGGTATAAGCTATATAGATTGTGATGGTGTTAGTCAATATACTTATGGGCCAGCAAAATTCTGTGCACAAGCTCCTCCTTTAATTAAAGGTGTAGAGGGTGAAGATTATACGCTTATAACTGGTACAGATTGTGTAGATGGTGAATGTGTAGAGCAATGTTTTTTACTTACTAATTGTGATCCTACCGCATATCCTAATCAAGATGCAACTCTTAATTCAACTTTACAAAGTTTATCTCAATATGCAAATACAGGAGAAACTGTTGTATTATCAGGATATGAAGGGTGTTGGACAGTAACTGAAAAAACTTGCAGTTGTCTTACAATAACAATTGATGGTACTGCAATTGAGGCATTAGCTACAAGTACTTATAATGGTCAATCTGTATTTACATTTGAATATACTGGATTAACATATTCTATTTGGTTTGATGGTGGCTGGTTTATAACACTTAATCCAGGTGATTTTTCTAATGATATTGCTTCTACAGAAAGTACAGATAATTGCCCTGTCTTTGGATCTTTTGATGATCCTGTTACTCCAGATCCTACAGGTTGGAGAAGTAATCCTTCTGGAACTATAATAACTACAGTATTATGTGATGATCAATGTGATTGTCCTGTAGATGTTACTGTAATTCAGGATTATGTAGATTGTGATGCTTGTTTAGGTATTAGAGCATACAAGCTTACAAATTGTGAAAAAATAAATGAAATAGTTTATACGACACAAGATTTATCTGCTTATGTAGGACAAGTTGTCAAAGATGATTGTGCATGTTGGACAGTAGAAGAAATAGACTACCAACCACCTAGTGAAACTACAATTAATAATCCTATATTATATAGCGAATGTACATCATGTCTTACTACATATTATGTATTAACAGACTGTGATGGCATAGTTGATCCAATTATTACTTCAACTAATTTATCTGCATATATTGAACAAGTAATTAAGATTCAAGGATGCGCAGAATGTTATACAGTATCTGAATATACAGATCCTTCTGAACCTTCTAACTGGGAAGAAATAACTTTAGTTGAGGCATTTACAGATTGCCCAACTTGTAAAGAGTTAGATCCAAGATGCTCTACTGTATTTAATAATAGTACAGAAGATAGAACGTTTACTTATATAGATGCTAATGGAGATTCTCAAGAAACAGAAATAGTTAAATCAGGACATTTTTCACTAAGACATTGTGTTCAATATTGGGATGAACCTGATACATTTATTTATAACTATTATGGTGATTGTACAGTATTTGAAGATGAGTTAGGTGTTAAAACGGGACTATGTGTACAGTACTTTCCTAATAATAGAAAAGTAAAACCTGGTTATAATACACCTATATGTTCAGCTGAAAAATATGATAAGATTACGTGTAAAGCTGCAGACATAATGTATAAGAAAGTACTTGAATTAAGATATGGTATATCTAATTGCTGTCCTGAAGAAGATGAAAAGTGGTTAATTAAAAAAGAACTTATTGAATTACAAGCATTAACAGATCCAAATTATAAATGTGATCCTTTAACTGATTGTTGTGGAAATCCTACATCACAGTGTTCTTGCAATTCTTAATAATAATTTGTATATTATAAATAACAGAAAATATGAAACCTTTAAATTTAGATAATAAGCCGTGTAGCCCAATATCTTCCAACTGTGTAGTTTGGCAAGGACCTGATATTCCCTGCATACAATTATGTACTGGAGATAGCATCTCTGATGTTGTATCAGCAATGGCTACAGAGCTTTGTACTATTCTAGATACTTTAAAAGTTTCTAACTATGATCTTACTTGTTTTAATTTACAAGCATGTGGACCAGAAGACTTTCAAGCTTTAATTCAATTCTTAATTGAAAAGATTTGTGAATTAGAAGGAGTAACGCCTGAAACAAAAGATATACCTGGTTGTCCTGATTGTGTAGTATCAGTAGCAGAATGTTTTGTTACAGGTACTCAAACAACAATGCAGTTAGTAGATTATGTTCAACTTATTGGAGAAAGAGTTTGTAGTATAATTACAGAAATTAGCTTAATTCAAGCTCAAATCACTGATATATTAATTAGAGTAACTAATTTAGAAAATGCACCTGTTCCTACATTTACACTTCCTACTTTTACATTAGGATGTACCATTGGAGCCTTAACAGGAGATCAAGCAATTGATACGGTACTTATTGAATTTATAAATAATGTATGGTGTCCATTCTATGCTGAAACAGGAACTACAGCTGAGTTAGATGCAGCTGGAAAACAAAAATGTCTTGGTGATGCTGATACACAGTTAAATACTGGAACTGCATTTTCTACAAATCCTAACTGGATACTTGATGCTAACTATGATACATTGGCAGATGCTGTTAATAATATTTGGGTAGCTTTATGTGATGTATGGAATTATAATAATTCTAACGCTGCTATTACTGTTCAAGATACTAACACTATAGATTTAGAACTTAACTCAAGTAATTTACTTACGGCAAAAGTTCAAGATACAGGTTGGGTAAACCTTCTTGGTTTTGAATGGTATTCAGGTGCTGTAGATTCACCTGGTACAAGACCTCAATGTAGAAGAATTGGGAACGTTATTCATTTTAGAGGAATTGTTTGGATACCTATGCAAAAAGGAGGCGGTGATACTACGGTTCTCCCAATTAATGCAATTAGTACTTATTATACTGTTACAAATACAGATATATCCACAACTGGTGCTGGAAGTTGTGTAGTGTCAGGAAGTGATTCATTAACGTGGAATCAAGGTAACTCTGTTATCCCACCTGAAATTATTGCTTCTCAAACACTAGATGCTCCTAGTAGATTTCAATATCCAGCAGTTTTGTCTCGACCAATATCTTCTGTAGGTCAATCAGTTCTTTTAACTGCAGCAGGTAGGTTTGGAATTCAAGCTGACGGCACATTATATTTTGCAGCTTTAAGAGATCAAGAACTTGCTTCAACACTACTTACTGGTTTGCCAAATAATTCAGCACTACGCTATATTACAAGTAGAGTAGCAGCTGGAGAATTAATTCCAAATTTTGATAGTAGTGGATCTAATGTAAATTCATTTCCAAATCATGCTACTTGGGATGTTGCTTTATCATATAACCCTGGTAATGTAGTTCTGTATAACGGTTCTTATTATCAATGTTATACTAGAAGTACACCTGGATTAACACCAGATGTAACGACACTTGAATGGAGTACTTATACGATAGATATAGAAACTGATACACATCCAAATACCAATACGTATCCTTTTAATTGTAATGCAGGTAATGCAGATGAATTAGGTGGATTTTATGCAACATTAGAAAACTTAACTGCATTTATACCATGTGATTCTAGTGCTGTGTTTAAAGCATCATTAGATTGTGATGACCCCAGACCTTAGTAAAAATAAAAATTAAATAAAATAAAAAATGGCTTGTTCAAATTGTAATACCCCAACCTGTGGATGCTCTGGTACTTATGTAGTATCAGCTACATGTCCACCTGCATGCGCTGAAGTATTTAATGCTCAGTGTATTGTTTATACTGGATCCGACATAGTGTGTGGATCTGAAACTGTTATAGCACGTAATGCTTATTTAGATACTGCATTAGCTAATATTGTAGATTACATTTGTACATCTACATTAAGAATAGATGACACTTCAGTTCCATTACAAGCATGTAGTGCAGGTGTACCTGTTAACTTAACTCAAAACTTAGGTAAACAGTATTGTAAACTTTTAATTATTGATGTGGCAACTAATAATGATGTAACTAGTGATTTTGCTATTACACTTACATCTATTGGTAATTATACTATTACACCTGGCAGCTTTAATGGAAATGTAAGAATTATAGCGCAAGGATAAAATATTGTCGCAGTTTGTTGGTTTCTGTGGCTAACAACGGGAAAGCCCTCACACAAGTGGGGGTTTTCTTTTTTCACTATATTTGTTTAACTTGTTAATCTCATTAATTTTTAGTATATTATTTAAGTAGTATGGAAGCATTTAAAACACCAAACTTACAGGCTCCGAGATTTAGAGCAGACACTTACGAAGTTCTAAACAAAGAGTTCTTTGACAGATTTAGAGAAAAATATCCAAAGTATAAAAGCTTAAAGGATAAAGAGCTAAGATCAATTATAAAATCTTTTAATAAAAAGATTTATGAAACTGTAGTTGATAAAAGAAATGGGGTAGAGTTACCTCAATCATTAGGTTGGTTATTTGTAGGAACATGTCAACCTAGTAAAAAGAAAAATATTGATTTTGCTAAATCTAAAAAGTACGGTGTAAAGGTTTCTAATAAAAATTGGGATAGTGATGGCAAGCTGGCTAAAATATTTTTTACAAGTAAAGCAGTAAAACATAAAGTTAAAAACAGAGAGTTTTGGGGTTTTACAGCATGTAGAGAATTTAAAAGAACCGTAGCTAGAGTGTATCCTGAAAATTGGAATAACTATATAGTAGTTGATCCGCAGAAAAAATTAAAGCTAGCTTATGAAAGAAAGGTAGCTAATGAAGTAAGGCTTAAAAAACGAGACCATACTTTAAAAGATTATAATGAATTTGACTTATGAGTACAACAGTTGGCGAATCAATATCAAGAGTAAGAAATACACTTAAAGCTGTTAAGGAAGATCCATTCTTAACAGACAGAACAATTTATTTTTCTATAATTAAATATGGACAATCTCTCATGAAGAGAGAAGATAATCAGCTTAGGCTTATGAAGATTAGTAATATCTTTAAAGTAATGCCTTATGTTGAACTCATAGAAGTAGATAAAGTAGATGCTGCATGCGTAGGTGTTTATTCAGGATGTTATTTTAAAAGAACAAAGGAAAGGCTGCCTGATTTATTAACTGGGATACAAGGTCCTATATTTAGAACTGTATCTTCTATTGATGGTTCTATAGAGTTATTTAGAACTGATCCTGGTACTTTTGTTTCTATGACTAAAACTACCACTTTTAAATATAACAAGAGACAGTATTGGTGGTATTTAGATGGATACTTATATTTTCCAAATTTAGTTTGGGATGCTGTTAAAATAGAAGCAATATTTGAAAATGATGTGGAAACATGTGATTCTGATAAGTGCACTATTCGACAAGACCAAGCTTTGAATATACCCGATTACTTATTTTCAGAAATAGAACAATACGTAGTTCAAGAATTAACCATGACTATGCAAGTACCTACAGATGGTGCGGATGATAGTCAAAACACACTTAGATAATGGACTATAACTATACCCTTAAATACAGAACCTTTGATCAACTTTTAGAAGATGTGACTGTAGATTTAAATACATTTGCTTTAGAAAATATGATTGAGCCTCAGCAGCTTATTAAGCTTGCTAAGAAACTTAATTATGATTTAGGTCTTAGAGTTAATCAACAAAAAGAAATCATCTTAGATGTAACGCATGGTAAAGTAAAATTACCTGATGACTTTTACACATTTAACTTTGCTTATATATGTGGTGATAGAAAGTCTGCACAAACATTAGGGTATGACGGTTTTGCAGGAGGAACTAACATGCAAGAAGTTAAGATAACTGATGGAAGAATTCCTGAAACATACAGTGACTTTCCCGCACAAGTACCAGATCCATGTGATACTTCTGAACCTACTTGTTGTTGTGATGATAAAGGTAATGCAGGCACATGTTTAGTTCACAATCCTCATCAACCTTATGGTGATGAATTGACTAAGCCTAGAGTATTTATGAATTGTAAAAATGAAACGTATGAACTTATACAGGTAATTAATGCTTCTGAAACTTATGTTTATGATAGTCTTTTACCTTTAAGAATGAAACCAAGTCAAAATATTGACTGTCATTGTCCTAATTTATATTACAATACTTCTAATGAAGGTTGGATTAAATATGGATTTTTATATACAACATTTAAAACAGGTAAAGTTTATTTAAACTATCAGGGTCAAATGGAAGATGATGAAGGAAATCTATTAGTTCCCGATCATGATAGAATAAATGAATATTATGAATATGCATTAAAATCTCGAATACTAGAAAACTTATATCTTAACGGAGAAGATGTTGCACAAAGAATGCAGCTTATTGAACAAAGATTAAGAGAAGCTAGAAACAATGCATTAAGTATAGTTAATACTCCAAACTTTGCAGAACTTAAACAAATATGGTCTGCAAATAGAAAGGCTATGTATGGTAAGTATTATAACATGTTTATGTCTTATTCACCTAACAGTGGATTCAATAGAGTTTATGATAATATTAGAGTTGTACAGTAATGGCAAAAAAAGGATTAAATCAAACAAGTATTGATAAAAGTAAAAGTTTTCTCAAGGGATTAACTAGAGATACGGATCCATCTTTTATTCAGGATGGAATGTGGACATATGCTAGAAATGCTGTAAACAATACTAAAGAAGGTGATCTTGGTACATTATCTAATGAAGAATCTAATGCACTATGTGCAAAGATTGGTTTAGATATTACTGTAGAGAATAATCCTGTAATAATAGGTGCTATACCTTTATTTGAAGGTAAATGGATTATTTATTCTGCTATATATGATGCACAAAATAATAATGTTATTACATCTGAGATAGGTTTATTTGAAGAAGAGTTTTGTAAATATAGACCTATTGTGAGAGATACTTGTCTAAACTTTAATAAGTTTAATTTAGTTTCAGGAGCATCTAGAGAAAAAGAAGATTGTTCTTGGCAAGTGTATTGGGCTGATGGGCTAAATCCAGATAGATATATAAATATAGGAGATCCTAACAAATGGCCTTCTGAGTCATATTCATGGCTTGGTGGTTTAGATCCTAATACAATTAATTATTACACAGATGGTACAAACAATATATTATGGCCTGGGGTAGCTTGGGAGGAAGATTGTGTCATTGTAGATGATGATGGTAATACTGTTATTGTAGTTGAATCTGAAAATGATAGGATACCTTTAGGTTGCAGAATATGCAAACCTTTAAACAAATTAAGTTGTGATGATATAAGATTAGCAAGTCTTGTTAAAACTCCATGTATAGATGTTACAGTAAGTTCTCAACAAGGTACTATTGAAAATGGATCTTATGCTTTTTATTTAGCCTATACGATTGATCAACAAGCCGTTACTAACTTTTTTTCACCATCTTACATACAACCTATTTTTAATGAGATAAATGAAAGAGGTTCGCTTGAATTAAAAATAGATGCTGATACAGAGCACTTTGATGAATTTGTATTAGTAGTTGCTAGATTTACAAATCAAAATTCTAGTTTAAAAACCATTGGATATTTTTCTACAAATAGCCAAAACATAGTTATAGATCAAATAGCAGAATCATTAGGTAATGCTGATGAAAAAGCTGTACTCCAACAAAATCCAGTATTTGAAACCTCTAATCAAATTGCAGAAGGTAGTAGATATTTATTAAGAATAGGACCTACTTCAAAGTTTGATTTTAATTATCAACCCTTAGCAAACTTAATTAAATCTAAATGGGTATCTGTTGAATATCCTGAAGACTATTATATTAAAGGTGGTAAAAATGCAGGCTATTTAAGAGATGAAGTTTATTGCTTTTTTATTAGATGGGTATATGATACAGGAGATAAGTCTGCATCATATCATATTCCAGGTAGACCTGCTAGAGATTATTCAACGCCTTTTTCAGGAACAGTTAATGAAGCAGATACATATACAGATCAAAACAGTTTACCAGGAGAGCAATTCTTATATGAGACTATAAATACAGGTACATATACAGGAAATGGTGGAACTCCTGATGCTATTGATGACTTTGGTGGTAAAATTATTGCTGAAGGAGATATGGGCTTTTGGCAATCTACAGAAAGATATCCTGATAACAGACCTGATATATGGAATTCTTCTTACTATTGTTGGACTAAGAGTACGGATGCTCAAAATGATTTATGTGGTAGACCAATTAGACATCATAGATTTCCTGAAAATTCTGTAAATCAAGATGCATACCATTTTGATGAAAGAAACGGTCAATACTTTATTAGACTTATGGGAGTTTCATTTGAAAATATCATACTTCCAAAAGATCAAGATGGTAAAGATATTGAAGGTATTGTAGGTTATGAAATATTAAGAAGTTCTCGTCATGGGAATAAAACTATTGTTGCTAAAGGTATGGTAAATAACTTTAGGGATTATGAATTACAAGGAAGATCAAATTCTGATGCTAGCATAGGTCTTTATGCAAACTATCCATTTAATTGTATAAGACCTATTGATAATAGTACTAACCCAAATAATGAAAACTATGGATTTAATGATCCATTTATTTTAAGTAGATTGCCAGATAATCAAACAATAAATCCTCTTGATACTGAGTTTGTTAATCAAACTTTACCACAAGATTTAGTTAGCTTTCATTCTCCAGATACATCGTTTAAGAATCCTTACTTATCTATGTCAGAACTTAAGGTATATGGTCACTTACAAGGTATTGCAGAACAAAGATTTATAGAACCAAACGGTCATCCAAAGTTTAAACTATTAGCAAATGGGGTAGTATTACTTGGATTAGTAGGTGGTGTATTAAATGCTATGGCTAAAACATTACCTAAAAGAAAACAAAAAACTGATCTTACAGCAAATCAGACAGTACAATCTGTTGCTCCAGGGCCAGTTAGTACACCATCATTAGGAATAGCTGGGTTTACTTCTGCAGATGCAATTGTAACAACTGGAGTAAATGCTGCAAATACTGCAGGTACTTTAGGTGTTACAGGTACAGATCCTTATCAAATTGCATATAATGCTGGACAGACTGCACTTAATGCAGGTGCAATTGGGTATGCCTATTCAATCAGCAGTTATGAAAAAGAACCTTCAGTATATGAATTAATGCCTCCAGGTTTAGCTGCATTAGGTTCTATTGGACCTTATATATTTTATGTACTAGAAGGAGCTGGAAATACAACAGATCTTATATATGCACTTATTAGAAGTGACCAATATGCTCTAGAACAAATTAGTCATGGTGATTATACTAATTGGGTAGTAGCTCCTGCTGATTTTCCTAGTAGATTTACAATGGCAGATGGTATTTATGTTTATGATGATGTACAAGACTTTCCTGAATTCCAGGACAATGGTGGAACATCAATTAGATATAGAATAAATAATAAAAAAAGACCTAAGCTAACAGTATTAAGAACTGAATCAGGAAACGGTTTAAATATAGGTCCAAGATTTTTATACAATGGTGGTAGTCAACTAGATCCTGATAATGTAAGTATTGATACATCTTTAATGACATTAGGAGTTGCTGCTGATGTGTATTCTGATACAGGAATAGGTGGCAAACCAACTGATAAGGGAATTCCTTTTACTAATACTATTGCAAGTAACTATGTAGGTTTAAAGTTTAGTATAAGAAATCAATATGGTAAACTTGAGAATGTACAACAAATTATTGCAACACCTTGTGAACAAAAAATAGATTTTGATAATCTATCAAGTACAAATTTTGGCGCATCAACACCAGACTGTATTGTACCATTAATTCACAATAAGATTGCAAAGACACCCGTATTTTTTGGTGGAGATACTTACATAAATAGATTTACTGAGAAAAACATAATGCCATTCTTTAGACAGTGGTTATATGATCAGCCAGAGAATACACCTTTTAATTACTATATAGAACCTAATGTACCTTACCCAAGATACTGGGCTAATAGTGAACCTTGGGATTTTGCAGGACTATATAATATATCTAATATAATTGATGTTATTGCAGATACAAGTTTTGGTTCTGGATTATTACCAAGTAGTTATTATAACTTAGATAAGTTTGGTGTTAATTTTTTAAGAGCTAAAAATGACTATTTCTATTTAGCTAATTGTGGAATAAGAGATTTCTTTGTTGAGTCAGAAGTACTAGTAGACTTTAGAGCAAGAGGAACATTTGACTATGAAGAATTCTACAGCAAGTATAGATTTACAGATTTAGAGTTTTTATTTAATATGGATCCTGATATACTTACACGAGGTAATAAATATATTTATGATTATTCTTTAAGTTCTTCTAGATTTATATTTAATCAATATTATACACAAGGTTTATTACAAAGTAAAACTTATGATCCTAAAGTTGCAGATTTATGTTTTACATCATATCCAAATAGAATTAATTATTCTTTACCACAAGTACAAGAAGATACTACAGATGGTTGGTTAACTTATATGCCTTTAAACAGAGTGTCATTTAGAAATGATGTTAACTCTGTAAAGAATTATGGTAAGACAGGAATCTTTATAACTTTTGAAGATGCACCACCTATGTTATACGAAGGTGTAGATGAAAGAGAAACATATGTTGGCGTAAAGACAACTGTTGGGGATGGTGGTTTATTTGCAGCAACACCTGTTAATGTAACTGCCGCAGATAAAAAGTATGAGTATGGTTCTTCTCAAGATAGATTAGGAATTATATCTACTCCTGTTGGTTTATATTATGTAAGTCAACAACAAGGTAAAATCTTTTCATATGGTCAAGGTTTAACTGAGATATCTCAGATAAATATGAAATGGTGGTTTAATGAGTTTTTACCATATAAATTATTAGAAGACTTTCCTGATTTTCCACACGTAGATAACCCAGTAGCAGGTATTGGATGCTCTGCAGGTTATAACAATACAGATAATATTATATATTTTTCTAAAAAAGATTATTATCTAAAAGATGAATATAAAGGACAACTAGAATATATAGAGGGAGATAACTTTGCATATACTAGAGATACAAATAAAATTACAATTAAACTTGGTGATCCTATATTCTTTGAAGATGCTTCTTGGACATTAAGTTTTGATCCTAAAACTAATCAATGGATATCCTTTCATGACTGGCATCCTAACTTATTAATCTCAAGTAGAAATAAACACTATACTACTAAAGAAGGCGCCATATGGGAACACAATGCAGGTTGTAACAACTACTGTAATTTTTATGATAAACAGTTTCCATTTGAAGTAGGAATTCCTTTTACTACAGGACAAAATGTAGTTACTGTAAGAAGTATAGAGTATTTCTTAGAATGTTATAAAAGAGATAGTAATTTCTGTGTAGATCAATATCATGTATTAGATTACAACTTTGATCAGGCTATTATATTTAATTCAGAACAGGTTTCTGGATATCTTAACTTAAATATTTTTCCTAAGAATAATGTGGCTTTATCTCAAGATTACCCAAAAGTAAATCTAGGTAATGTAGATATATTAGTATCAAAAGAAGAACAAAAGTATAGATTCAATCAGTTTTGGGACATAACAAATGATAGAGGAGAGTTTCCAGTTGGTTCAGGTTATCCTCCTACAGGCCCTTTAATTCCAGGAACTACAACTTTGTTAGGTAACTATGAAGAGAATCAAATATGGAATACACAAGCTAATGGTTATATACAAGAATTAAATCCTGTGAATCTTAATTATAATAAAAGTGAAGTTGAAAGAAAAAAATTCAGACATTATAATAACTTTGTAAAGTTAATTAAGGATAATCCACAAGATGTAAATATGATATTGAAGTTTGTAAATATGAAAAGTCTTAACTCACCCAGATAATATGAATAAAAATTATTATATAGCTCCTTCTGAAATTCATGGTGATGGTTTATTTGCAAGTGTAGATTTTAAAAAAGGTGGTATGGTTGGATTAGCTCATGTTAATAATCAACCTGTTACAGAAATAGGAAAGTTTCATAATCATGATGAAAAGAATCCTACAATGATAAGCAAGAAGATTGGTAATAAAAGATATGTTTATGCTAATCAAGATTTAAAAGCAGGGGCTGAATTAACTACTAATTATAGAATGCAACCTGAGCTAGGACAACCAGAAGAGTTTGACGTACCAAAAGCTCAAGATGGAATATTCTTATCATCAGGAAAGTTTAGACCTCAAACTAATACTATAGGAAGTACATTAGGTTATAAGAAAGTATTTCCAAAAAGAGATACTACTTGGTCATTAACAGGTAATGTAGGATATGCTCATAACTATGAAGCTGATAAGTCAGGTTTAGCAGCTAGTATAAATGCTGAAAACTTTGGTAAATTCTTTGGTGGTCAAAGAAGAGTAAATGCAGTAACTAACTTAGAAGCTTATATGGAACCAGGTAATTATGGTGCGCAAGTTAGCGCAGGACCTAATTTACATTGGGGAACTCATCCTAAAAGAAGTTTACCTAGGGGTAGAGGAAGATTAGATTTTCAGCCATTTAATCTTAGATTAGGATATCAATCAACTCCATGGAAAGATACTACAGGTGCTGCTGTACTTGATGCTAAAAACAAAATGAACTGGGGTTATGGGGCTAAATTAAAAGGTGAATATAAACCAAAATTGAAAGGTAAGTTTAGACCTACGTTGTTTGGTGATGTAGGAGTTGATGCTGATTTTTTAAAGCAGGAATATAATCAAGATAAAGTAGATGCAGGAAGTATATATGGTGACTCTGAAGGATTTAAAATACAACCAAGTTTTTCAGCTAATATAGGAATTAGAGTTCCTATAGATGGTAGTAAACTAAGACGTAGAAGAAGACCTGATCCAGAAGAAGATGATGTATACTACAACCCAGGAATTAGAACTTCTGATCCTAATTCAGTAGAGGCATATGAAGAGCCAGATGATTACCAAGAAGGTGGGTTTATTCTAGATCTAAATGAACAAGAAGCTCAAAGATATGCAGAAGGCGGGTATATACTTGAGGAATTAGCTGGAGGAGGAGAAGATTGTCCAGATGGATATGTTTTAAATTTAAACGGAGATTGTGTACTGCCAGATTATACAGGATCTGAAGATGAAAATGTAAATATCAAAGATGAGTTAGAAGCTCAAGGTTACAAAGATGAAACTAGTTTACTTAAAGACGCACCTAAAGGTCTTAGCATGTTTTCATTAAAGCCTGGTCAGTCTGTAGAAGATTTGTTAGGTTCTTTAAAACAACATCCTTTTGCTAAAACTGAAAAAGATAAAGAATTCATTAAAAAGAATAAAAAGGATTGGGCAGATTTTGTTGATGAATTTACAGAATATTTGTCTACAGTTGACAAAGACTGGGGAGAAATGGAGAGAACCTTGGATAGAAATAAACCTGATTGGGACTGGCTCCAAAGACATGAATACGGGCTAAGAGGTAATCAGAGAAATGTCTTAGACCTTGTTGATATAGAAGATTACGTTGATGATAATGGTAATATCTTAGACCTTGATGATGTTGAAATTAATAAAAGAATGAATATTGGTTACCCCAGCCTATATAAAAAGCCAATAAATAAGTACGAATCGAATAGAAGTGATAATAATTTAACTAAAGCTGGAGAAATTATTAAAAAACATTTTGGAAGTCTGACAATGAATAGTGATGGTTGGGCTGATGCCTATGACAAGAAAGAAAATGAATTAAAAGAATACTTTGCTAAAAAACTAGGTAAAAAGAAATATGATATAGATAGCGGATCAAAGCTACTAAATGCAACATTATATGATACTGAAAAGTCTGGTAAGTATAAACCACTTTATACAGACTTACAAAAGGAATATGATAAAATGCCTTTTAATATTCAAGAGGAACCTGTAGTTGATGAGTTACAAACTGAAGAACCACCAATATTACCTATAGATGCACAAGAAGAAGCTATAGCTGAAGTTAAAGAAGATCTGCCAATAATACCATTACCTATAACAGAAGAAGAAGTTATAGAGCAACCTTTACCTTCACCTGAAGAATTTTATGCAGATTCATTACCTGTAACAAATAGTGAAGGTGAGATAGTATTACCTTATGAAGAAACTACAGGTAAGTATAAAAAAGAAAGAAGAGGTACACGTAGACCAGGTACAAAGGGCCGTGCTTGGGATGGTGTCAGGGGTAACCTTCAAAGAATATTTACAGATAAAGAATATTCTGGATCTTGGTTTCCAGGTCTTAAAAGAAAGATTAAACAAGAAGGTGGGCCTATTGTAAAACAAAGAAAAGGTGTTAGGGAAAATTACGATCATTCTGTTTGGACTCCTTCAGGTGAATTTTCTAAACCTTCTAGTGTATCATCTCATTTAATGGCTGCAGAAGAAGTTCCTGGCAGAGGCTGGGTTGGATTTCCAACTTTATTTCAAGGTAATCCATATGTAGAAAATGAAAGCATGTTATCAACTAATGTTGGTGAATGGCTAGATATGTCTGATCAAAATAATGGATGGTGGCCCATTTATGAAGAGGCGGATAGAAGAGGTGAGGTATATGACTTTGGAGAAGATAAGGAAGCTGCATTAGCTTTTGGTGAAGGTTCTTGGAAAGACCAATTACCAGATGAAGGTATGGAGATTGAATTAACTGATGAAGAAGTAGAACAGTATAAAGCTGGTGGATATGTTTTAGAGGAACTAGAAGAAGGTGGAGAAGATGATGAGCTTATTACTTATAAGAGAAATAAAAAACTTATAGACGCAGTTGGTGACTGGCAAACTGAATCAGATGTTAAAATTAGTTCTGACTATAATGATCAAATTAAAGCTAGATTGCTTACAGGAAATTTTGGATATAATCCTAAGACTGGTGAATTAGTAAAACTAGGCATATCTGAACGGACTCTAGTTAAAGATAAAGAAGCTAGAGAAACAAGACGTGCTTTAAAAGCACTAAAGGAGATGCAACACAAAGATAAGATTGCATCATTTAAAGATCTTTATGGACAAGAGGATTTTCAAAGAGAGGATTTTACTGGAAACTTTCTTAGTCCCTATGCTGTAGGTCATCCAGTACTTTTTGGTAAAGGTGGTCCAGATGATAAAATTGCTAAAGATTTTAGAGGAGGGCTTTCAGATTTATACAGATACTATGGCGGCTTACCTTTACAAAATAATATTTTGCAATACAGTAAAACTGCACCAACAGATTCAAAAGATAAAAATGCAAAATATATTTCTCTAAATAAAGACCAAGTATTTTTAGATGAAGTTTGGAGAAATTATTTAAGAGTGAACTCAGGTAATCTAAGCACAACAAGTCAAGGAGACAAAGAAAAGAAAGTAAAAGATGGTGTTTGGCGAGTAAGTGGTTATTCTTCAGGTGGTCGTGGTCATCATAGAACTAAGAAACAAGGTAATGCACATCATTCAAATGCTATAGGTAGATATAAGATATCTGAAGGTGAAGACGATAAGGGTCATTTTATACAGTACTATGATCAATTTGATCAAGGCACAGGCTCTGGAGGCATGGGAATTTATGATTTTATAGAAGATGTAACTAATGTTAGAAAACCTTTTGAAATATATGATAGAATCTATTATAATCCGCGAACTATGAAAAGAACTTATAAAGAAGATTTTAAAGACGGTGGGTACATTAATGTTCAATTAACTGATGAGGAAGCTCACAAATACAGAACTGGTGGTTACATTTTAGAGGAGATTAAATAAACTTTTAAGGTTTAAAAAGTAAACTAAAAATTAGTATATTATACATAAGTAATTAAGTTATGGCAAAAAAGAAATATAGAGTGTATAAAGCAGGTGGTGCTCAACAAGCTAGAGTATTAAATCCTACTGCAAAATTTTTAGCTAAAGCTCAAATGGGAATGCAACAACCTTCTCCTGAAGAAATGCAAATGATGGAGCAGCAAGCAATGCAACAACAAGGTCAACCTCAAATGTCCGAAGAACAAATGATGCAGCAGCAAGAACAAATTGAAAAAATGGTAATAGAACTTATTGAGGACTATGCTGAACTTACACAAGCTGATCCTAAAAGAATATACCAAACATTACAAGAAACTCAAAATCCTCAAGAACAACAAGCTATGCTTGATCAGATGGCAGAGGTTGTTCAAAAGGCAAATGCTGGTGCAGCTGATGAAGTTGAAGCAGCAGATCAACCAATGAGTAAAGGAGGATATGTAAAGAATAGAGTCAGACAATTAAAAAAAGCTCAAGAAGGAATGGAAACTCCAGAAGAACTTGCGCAAACTCCTACTATTAATGATACACCTGATGGAAGAGAATCTTTAGTATCTGATTTTAATCAAAGTTTAAAAAGTACTGCTCAGAACGCAGCTTATAAACAACAAGCAGAACAAGAATTTGATTCAGAAAACTATCAATTTGGAGGTGGTAAAGAGCGCAGACAACAAAGAAGAACTAACAGAAGATTAAGAAGAGCATTTAAAGATATACCAATGGCATATGGTATAAATCAAATGGGTGTTCCTAGTTCAGGTGTAAATGTTTTTGCACCAGCAATGATGCAAATGCCTTCTGAAAAAGATATTATTAAATCTGAGAATGCTGAAAATTCTGAAGTTACAAATGAATTTAATCCTCAAGGAGTTAATATTAAAGGAAGTATGAAGTATGGTCTTTTTGGAAGACCGAAAAAATATGAATTTGAAATGTCTGGTTTGCCAGGTGCATTTACGCCATTTATGGGAGGTATGTTTGGAGCAGGTGCTATGCGTACAGGTTCTAGTGGATATTATAGATCAGGAACAGATTGGCAAGATCCAGTTAAAGCATATGTAAAATTTAACAATGAAGCTAACATAGTAACTAATGCTGATGAAGAACAGGAGATGAGAGATGATCCATCACAACCTTCTTCTGATGCAGAAGTAAAAGAAAAGCTTGAACTAGAAAAAAGAACTGTTCTTTCAGATTATACAGTTCCTTATACAAGAGAAGATGGAACAACTATAATGACTAATCTAAATGCTCCTGACAGAGTTTCAATGGAAGATGCACTTATGGCTAAAGCTGAGTCTGAGAAACTTTCATTACTAGAAAAATTAGACCTTGCAAAAAGTCAAGGATTAGAATCAGTAAGCACTCCAACTTTTGGTAAGTATTATGATGCAAATAATAAAAAGTTATGGGAAACGGGTAATAATAAAATGCCTGCAGAAGAGTATGAGTATTTCATAAATAATATGGACAAGGTTCAATTAGATAGACAATATGATTTTGAACCTTACAAAGGATGGAAGACCGAAAAGAATGAAACTTATGCTGATTATATTGACTATTTAAAAGAGAAAATGGAGGGTAAATCTGGAGAATACACTAGTGAAAATGAGTTCGTAAATACGTCAGATGCCTCTCGTTATAATAAAAATAAATATTTTGTAGAGCAATATGAAAATGCTACAGAAGAAGAAAAAGCTGAACTTGAAAAAAGATTTAAAGAAGCTAGAAAAACTAATAAGTTCGGTGGTGAAAAAAAGGAATTTGGAGGTTCAGTAAAAAAATTAAAGAGCTATCAAGACGGAGGACAACCAATGTTACTTAGTGACATGATGATGCAAGGAGATGCTCCTAACTACGAAGAAGATACTTCTACTATGGTTACACAATGGCCTAGTTGGATGAACCCATCCGTAGAAGAAGAACAAGATTTTAATGCTGATCTTACTGAATTTCAAAATGCAGCAAGAGCTAAAGAATTGATGGATTCAATGGGAAGTCTTTCTCATCTTGGTGGAGTTTTTAAAGACTTAAATGTTCAAGCAGATCCTGAATGGTCTATGACAAGTCCTGAACAATTAGAAGAACAAAAGAAAATAAATGAATACCAAGCTCCAAAAACATTTGATGATGTTTCTGAAGAAGAATTAGAGGAAGTACAATATGATGGAGATTTAGATACTTTAAAACAACAGGTAAATGATACTGTAGTTAAATTTGCAAAATCTGATCCTAGTGTTCAAAAAATACTTGAAGAACAAGGTGTTGCTGCTGCAATAGCAAGTTCTGATATAATTAGAGATACTATTGACACTGAATTTTCTGCAGCCTTTTTATCAGCCATAAATGATACAGTAGATCTAAGTGCTTTAGACATGTATAATGATGTATTGGGCGGAAAACAGATAGATACCAGCATGCTAGAAAAATATTATGGTGATACTATAGATGTTCATAATCTAAAAGCAAGTCAGATTATGGAAAAGATATTGCCTATCGTAGGACAAGAGTTAAGTGAACCTTATGGATTGACTGATTTGTTTGAAGCTCTTGGTTGGGGTGCTGGAGCTTTTGCTGCAGCAAGATACGCTTATAAAAAGTTTAATGGTAGAATACCTAGAGGTTCTGCTATTACTGATTTTAACTTTAAAATTCACAAACCATTGCCTGGAAGAGGTAAATCTACAGTTACACCAATGTTTAAAAGAAAAGGTTTGCCACCAGGATCTAGATATTCTAAAAGTGGATCACAGATAGCTAATAGAGTTAGTGTGCCAAGAAGTGTGCCAAGTAGTGGTACGAGTAGTGCTGGGAGAAAAGTGGTTGCTAGTGCTAAACCTAGTAGATGGTCTAGATTTCTTAAAGCAGCAAAAACACTTGGAAAAGGACTTGGTAGAAACACACCAATGCTTGCTCCTGTTTGGGGTTTAATTGGTGATGAGGATGATTATAAAGATGATGTATTTTATCAATTGTATAAACCAAGCACTACTGGAAGCGTAAGGAGTTTACAAGGAGGAGGTTCTGTAAATATAGATGATCCTATGTATGGAAATCCAGACTTATATAAGTTTACTGGGGGTGGTCAAGACTTTATGGGTTATGGTGGAATACCAATGGCTCAGTTTGGTTTTGCTAATGTAGATGAAGATCTTACAGATGAAGAGAGAATGTCATTTACTAAAACTCCAGAGTTTGCAGAGTCTGCTAGATCTATGCTAGATGAAGATTTGTATGGTGGTAGAGGTATGGCATATGATGACATGCAATATGCTGCTTCTGAGAATCTAGATTATAATGAAGATAAGGGGGATCAAGTAGCAGATTACTATGATAACATATTAACTGATGAGGGACCTGCTGCATTTCAAAATGCAATAAATGAAGGTCAAGATAGTTATGTCTCTGCAATACCTTTTGCTAATAATACTAATCCATTTCCTGCAGAGATAATTTCTAATCCTCAAATGGAAGCTTTACAAAATTATACAGCACCAGCGGATTTAAGAGAACAAGGTTACTTAAATAATAATCTAGAAGCTCAACAACAATACTTAGCTCCAGGAGAACAATATAGTGATGTTCAGTGGGATGATGATTATCAATATGGTGGTTATTTAATGAAAGCTCAAGAGGGCGTTAGTGGTATTAAAAATCCAAATGGTCCAATGCCTGGATTTACATGGGAGCAATGGGAACAGCTTAGTCAAGAAGAACAAAAACAAGCTATACAAGGAACTCGTGATGCTAGAAATCAATATGCAACTCAACGTCAGCAAGTACAGCAACCTGTTAATCAAAGAGGTTTTAATCCTTTTGGAGCACTAGCGGGTGCATTAACAGGAATGCCTTATGGTATGGGCAATAGTAGACAAAAGCTGTTTGAAAATACAGGAGGTTATTGGAAACAAACAGGATTTCCTGCAGGCACAATTGATCCAAGTAATATAACTAGAGTTCATACTGAAGGTAAGAGAGGTTTATTTGGTCCTAAAGGTAAGATGGATATTTACTTTGGTGGATCAGGAGAAGCTGCTGCTGATGGAGTTCCGCAAGGATCTTCACCTATGGGAGGATTTGGTATGAACTATGAAGATAGAGCACAAAGAGCTATTGATAGAAGAGAAAGAAGAGATGCTAGACCTGGAGAAAGAGCAGCTAGACAAGAAGGTAGACAATTAAACAGAGAAGAAAGACAGTTTGAAAGAAATCGCAGACAAAACATAAGACAAGGTAGAGGTGACACTGGTGGTTTTGATAGAGATGCAGCTATGGCAAGAAGAGCAACAGCTGCAGAACAAGCAGCAAATTCTCAACAAGTAGTTGCTGATCCAAATCCTGGATATACTACTGATAAGCTAAATAAATTTAAAGCTGGAGATATGAGCAGAGGTCAACTTAGGAAAGCTGACTTTAATAAATCAGAAAGAAAACAATACAGACAAGGTGATGTTGAAGGAGCTTCCGAAGCTAGGAAAAACAGACGTAGAGCTGCAAGAAAACAATATGGTGGTTACTATACAGAAGGAGGAGAATATGATCTTACAACAGAAGAGATATTAGAAATAATGCAAGCTGGTGGTCAAATAGAATTTATTTAATATACTGAAATGAAAGTAAGAATTAAAAAGTTAGGAAAATTAAAGCAAGCTGCTTATGGTGGTCAACAACCAGATGGAGCTTTAGATGTTACACCTACATCTTTTGGTGGCAGCATGGCTTCTGCTCAAGAAGGTGTTCAAGTTCAAAAAACTTTAACAAGAGAACCTAGAGAAGAAGCTAACTTAGAAGCTGAAGGTGGAGAAACTGCATTTGGTCCTATATCTGGAGATACTATTCCAGATCACATGGTAATAAAAGGCCCTAGACATTCTAGCGGAGGAGTGCCATTAAATCTTCCAGATGATACTTTTATATTTAGTGATACTAGGAAAATGAAAATTACTGATCCTAGTGTCTTAGCAATGTTTGGCAAAAAGAAAAAGAAAGGTGGATATACTCCAGCAGATCTTGCCAAGCCTTATGATATCCAAAAGTATAAAGCTATATTAATGGATCCTGAAAGTGATGATAAAGCTGTGTCTACTGCTCAAATGATGATACAGAATTATGTTTTAAAATTAGGAGCATTAGCTTTAGCTCAAGAAGCTAAGAAAGGATTTCCTCAAGGTATTCCAGAAATGGCAAGACCTTATATGGAAGCTAACGGTATTGCTGATGAAGATTTATTACCAGAACAACCAGAACAAGAGCAACCTCAGCAACCTATGCAACCTATGCCTGAACAACCTATGGAGCAAATGCCAGAAATGGAAATGCAACCTCCAATGGCATTTGGGGGATATAGTGATTTAAATAGGTTTATAGAAGGTGGCGATCCAACACTAGCTTTTAATAATGGTACAGTACAAGGAGCTACTGCAATGGACAGACTTGATAATGCAATCTATAGTGAAGAGAATTTAGACAATCTTACTATGGATGATTTAAATAAACGTAATGAAGAATTACTAGCTGAGAATGTTTTAGAAGAAGAAGAATTAGATTTACCACCTACTCCAGAAGAGATAGCATCAGGAGAAGATCCTGAAGGAGGTAAAGCTTCTTATAAATGGAAGAATAAGTTTAATGTAAATAAGCCTGAATTAGCACGAAGAGCTAATATGGCAATGAAGATTGGTGCAAATCTTATCAATGAATATGATAGGCGTAGAATTGCAGGTAGGAGTAAAAGAGCTAGTTTTGATGAGCCTGCCAGACAAAAAGATTCTAGAGGTATGTATGGAGCTAATACAGGTAGAGAAGCATTAAGAAACATGGAAGAAGCAGAAATGATTGTAGGACAAGACTATGGTCAATATGGTGGATCTATGATGGATTATGCTATGAGTATGGGAGGATCTTACTTTCCTACTATGGCTACTGGTGGATTTAACATGTTACCAATGGCTGAAAATGGCGATGGAGGTAAAACTAGAAAAAAGACTAAAGAAGAACTTGCAAAAAAATTACCTGATGCAACTGTAAATGATGTTACAGAAATTCCAGATGATTACATACTTGTAGGAAAAGATGATAAGGGTAATGACATTTATGGATCTGGTAATAAAACTGTTAAAGTAGTTAGTAAAGATCCATTAAAGAAAAGAGAAAAGAGTAGTAATCTTGCTAAAGATGAAGGTGCTTATATTAAAAGTCTTTGTAATTCTTTAGGTCCTGGTGGAGCATATGATGGACATACAGCTCAGTCTTTAGCAGATGCTAGCATAATAAGTCAATCAGCTGTTGCAGGTTTACAACCATGTGAAAATTTAGCAACAGGAGGTGAAGAAGATTTAGATGACGACACATTTGTAAGAGCATTAAAAGAAGTTGAATTATGTCAATGTACAGATGAAAACGGTGAACCTTTAGAACCACAACCTGAACCAGATCCTGAGACAGGAAAATGTCCATGTCCAACATATGATGAAACAACTGGTGAAGAAATTATAGTAGAAGAAGAACCTTATATAGATGATCCACACTGGTCAGATGTAGCAACAAGAGGTGTATATACTGCTGCAATGATGGACCCTGGTGTTGAAAGGCCGCAATTAGCTTTACCTGATAGAGTAGAAACTAGACCTGTATATGAAGATTACTTAGCTAAAGTTCAAGCTATACAAGCTGGTTTAACTACAGCTGCAGATTCAGTAAATAAAACTGCAGGTTCTACATCAGATAAAATGGCAATGCTTAGTCAACTAGTTGGTCAAGCTAGTCCTGCAGCAGCAAATGCTGTAGCAGAAACACAAGCAAGAAATATTGGATACCAAGATGCTGCTAATGCTAGACAACTTCAAGCTGATGCTAATTATGCAAATGCTGTAGCTGATGTTAGAGGAAGACAATCTATGTTAGATGCAGATGCTGCTAATACTTATAGAACTAATAGAAATGTAAAAGCTGCTAATGTACAAGAACAAGTACAGCAAGCAGAAAATGAAATGGTTAAAAGACAGCAAATGAATACTATGTATCCTCAGTATGCTGCTGAATATAATAAAGGGTTTATTACTCCTACTGGACGTGGTAGAACGCCTGTGCCTGAAAAGCCAGTAGGTATTGAAGATTATGCTGCAATGCTTGCACAAGCTAAAGGTGCTTTCCAAGATGATGAGTTAGCAAGAAAGTATGTAGAAGCTCAAATGGGAATTAAGGGTCAATATGGTGGTCAATACGCTAAAGGTGGTTATGTAATGGGATCTAATGTATTTCCATTCATGTTTTATTAAACTTAATAAGTTTAGTAAACTTTTAAAATTTTAATATTTTTATAAAATAAGATTATAATACAAGATGGCACGTTATCCAACAGGAGTTAAAACATTTATTCCACAAATTCAACCGTATCAGGTTGACTTTAATTTTGCGAATAATGTACTTAAGACAAAACAGAATCAATATGATACTAACTGGAAACAGTTAAATAAGCTTTATGGTCAAATTTACTATGCAGATCTTACAAGAGGAGAAAGTAAAGAAAAGCAAGAAGCTTTAGTTAAGCAAATTGATTTTAATTTAAAAAGAATCTCTACAATGGATCTTTCATTAGATCAAAATGTACAAGCTGCAAAACAAATCTTTCAACCTTTCTATGAAGATAAGAATTTAATGAAAGATATGGCTTGGACAAAAAATACATCCATGCAGTTAAGCGGAGCTGAGTCTTTAAGAAATTCTTCTGATGAAGAACAAAGAGCACGCTATTGGCAAGATGGTGTTAATGCTATAAACTATAGAGTAGAAGAGTTTAAGGAAATGCCTTATGATCAAATACAATCTGCTGCTAATGCTCGATATACTCCTTATGTAGATGTAATGGCTAAAGCAGATGAAATATCTAAAGAGTTTGGTGATCAAGTTAGACCTAGCTTTGAAGGCGGAAATATGTGGATAATGAGTACTACAAATGGTGAATTATTACGTCCTCATTTACAAAAGCTATTTCAACTAAGGCTTGCTAATGATCCAGCTGTACAAGATTTATATAAAACTCAAGCATATGTTGATAGAAAAAATTATATGTATCAAAATGCTGATAAGTATAATGGAGATAAAGATGCTGCTGAAAGAGATTATTTAAATTCTACATATGATTTATTAAAACCAGCTGTAAAAGATAATAATGAAAAAGTAAAGCAAACAGATGAGTTTTATAGAAATAGTATAGGCACTTTACAAAAAAATATGAATGATGGAAACTCAACCATTCATACACAAGAATTATTAAATTCTTTTTCTGAAGGTAAGTCTGTTAATGATAATGCTTTAATACTATCTCAAAAAGAACTTCAAGATATAAAAGAAGGTAAAAGTACTCTTTCAACAACTACTGGTTCTATGTCTCCTAAAGATGATTTATCATTACTTAGAACAAGAGTAGATAGTTTAAGAGCTAATCAATTAATGCGTACAGACTTTACAGAAGCTGCTGATGTATATGCATTTAGAAATTTCAAACAAGAGATTAAAGAAAACCCCTATGAGTTTGAAAGAGTTAAGCAGCAAAATAGAATGGCTCTTGAAACATTTAGACAAGATAGAACAGATGCAAGACAAAGTAGAACAGATAGAGCTGCACAACAGTTAGAAATAGATAAGTATAGGGTAGAAATAGCAAAAACTCATATGTGGGCAGAAGAACCTGAATTTTTACCAAATGGTAGAAGAAATCCAAGATTTGGTCAGTTATATGCTAAACCTATTGAAGAATTAAATAATGTTTATGAAACAGATAATGATCTTTCTTCAGGAAAAATGGATATGAAAAAAAGCATAGATCAATATGCACAAAGTAATGATGAACAAATTACTGGACTAACTATACCTGGTCTTGAAATGGTAGCTGGATTAGATTTAGATGAGGAAACGCAAAAGAAATTTTTTGCAGGTATGACTTTAAAAGAAACTATGGAATGGTCAAAAAGTCCATATGCTCAAAAAGGAACTGCTAGACTTGAAAAAATTGTTGATGTTGTAAATGGAATTAAAACTGTTTTATATGGTGATAACGATTTTGCTAAAATGGCTGCTGACAGATATAGTGGTCAAGACAAGTATGATAGTTATGCAGGATCTCTAGGTAAAGTAGATGATCAAATAGCAGCACATCAAGCTGTGACAATAGAACAAATTAGACTAAATACACTAACAAGACAAAAACTAGCTGACGCTAGAGGTAATAATTTAGCTTCATTATTTGTAACAGATATATATGGCAATACTCTTGGCGAGGAAAAATATGCGCAAATGATAGAGCAAGCAAAAGGCATAGGTCCTGCAGAAATTGCAAAGATGAAACAAAAAGCCCAAGAAGCTAAAGAAGAGGGTTACTTAGATATGTTATATCAACAAGAAATGGCAGATGGAAATTATGCATACGCTTTAGGTATTGGCTTGTATGATGCTTTGGACTTAAATGAACTTAAGAATATAGATTTAAGAGACGCTATACCTTTTTGGTCTTTAGCTCAAAAAAAAGATGGAATACCAACATATGCTGAGGCTTTAGAAAACTATAATGAGTTTTATAAAAAAGAAGCTGGTTCAAGTGGTAATCCTATATTCTTTGCGGGAAAGATTGGTAGCGGAAGTCTTACAGGAGGAACTAGTAAAAGTTCTACAATGACTCTTGCTCCTAAAGGTGTTAGTACTCAAAATCACAAAATATTTTTTGGTGACATAGGACCTTATGCAAATGGTGTAACTAAAGACATTGGTGCAAATGTAGACATTGGTGATACTTCTAAATATATAACAACAATAACGGGCATTGGCCGAACAGCAGATACTCCTCTTGTGGAAGAAGCAGAAGACGGAAAGCTTCCAGATAGTGAAATAGCAAAAATATTAATTAGGAATTTTACTGATAAATCTAAAATTGCAAATCTTGAAGAAAACCTTAGAGTACAAGTTTCTGCAACTACAGCGTTTGATGGTAATAAAGCAGCTTATACTTTCTTTCCAGGAGATGAAGACTTAAAAAAATATGTTCAAACATATGATTCAGATGGTAATGTTAAAAATGCAGGTATTTTGACTCCTGAACAATATTCAGCAATAACACTAAATGGTATTAGTATTCTTAGTGATCAAGTTAATTTTAGTTCATCAATATTTGAGGAGTCATATTCTGATAAAGTTACTATGGCAGTAAAAGCTTCTCCTGATAAAAAATATACAAATAATGTAGGTTCTTATTCACAAGTATTTCAAATGAGAACTGGTACAGAGGTTATGGATATTCAATATCAAATACCTGAGTTTGATGTAGATTATTTTTTAGATAATGGAAAGTTTAAAATGAGATCTGAGGATAAGGATTTTGTAACTGATGTAGGTCTTAAAAGCACTGACCAGTTAGCAGATAGATTTAGAATAGAAATGGTTCCTAAATTAAAACAAACAGATAATCTTGTAATGAATAGAGCTGCTGCTATAAGTAGACTAGCTGTTGAAGAAGGTTGGGATAAATCAAAATTAAGGAATACTTTGTTACAGTTAAAACAAGCTTATTATGGCAATTGATAATACTAACTATAGTGATTTAGGTTCCGAACTTCCTTCTGAAGAAAATATTCAACCTTGGTCAGGTGAAGGTTTATCAATGGATACTGAAATAAATTTTCCCGAACCTATACCAGGTCAATTTGTAAGAGAGAACTATGTAGGTAGTCCTGAGTTTGAACCAGCTACATCTGGTACACCCGCTGGTGGTATGAATTATTTATTAAATGTTACAGAAACTGCAGTTCAAGATCTCAATAAAAATAACTTTGGAAAGATATATTCTTTTGATGCTGGTCCTGATGGTAACTCTTTTTATGATAGGTATGCTGCATATGGTGATGAAAAATTTGATGAAGTTGGGTTTACACCTTTTAGAGATAATGAAGCTAACTTTAATGCAAAGACTACAATGTGGAATGACTGGAGCAGAATGATGGGTCACTCTTTTCCTGTACTATTTAAACACGGTTTTGTAGATGGACCTAAGAGTTTAGCTAGAGCTCTTACTGGAGATTTTAGTGGTACTGACTTAGAGTCTGCTAAAGAATATGAAGAAGCCGCTGCTATAGGTATGTCTAGTAAAAGTGGTGTAAGTGCTTTTATGAATAATACTGTAATGAATTTTGGTTATACAGCAGGTATTATTACAGAAGCAATTGCAGAAGAAGTTGGTATGACACTATTGACAGGATTAACTGGTGGTGGATTTGCGCCTGTTCAAGCTGTTAGAACTGGAAAATTAACTAATAGAATTGGCAAAGCTTTTGGAAAGTTTAGCAGTGGGACAAAAGCATTAAAAAATATTTTTACTGTTTCTAAAAATCCAAATGCTGCTCAAAGATTTTGGCAAGCTGCAAATGGTAGTAAAACGCTTAAGTTTTTAAATCCTTTAGAAAATACAGTAGAGACAATTAAAAGTTTTAGCAAAGCATCTAAAAGTGGAGCAGATCTTACGAGATTAGCTAAAGTTTCTAAAACTGCAGGTTCTTTATATAGAGATGCTAGAAATATAAATATGGCTTTTTCTGAATCTAGATTAGAAGCTGGTATGGTTGAAAATGATATATATAAAGAATTGCATGCAAAGTATGTTCAAGAAAATGATGGTAAATCTCCTGGTTCTGAAGAGCAAGCTAAAATGCGTAAACAAGCTAAGAAAGGTTCATTAGAAACATTTTGGGGAAATGCAGGTTTTATATATGTAACTAACAAAATTACTTTTAGTAATATAACTAGCCCTAAAGGTGGAATGCGTAATTGGCTTAAGCAAACCCAAAAAGAAGTTTTTGATGTAGGGAATCAATCTGGTAAATTTGGACGAATAGGTAAAGTTGTATATGATAAAAGTAAAAAATCTTTTCAGTTTCAAAAAGATAATCTTAAAGAGTTAGCAAAGTCTTGGTGGAAACAACCTGGTTATGCTACAGCTAAAAAAACATTAGGTTATTTTAAATCTAATATATTAGAAGGGTTTCAAGAAAATGTACAAGAAGTAGTATCAAGAGCAAACAAAAAACATTATGTAGAAGCATATGAAACTGAGAGTGTACAAGCTTCTATGTACGGAAGAGGTGTTGCTGCACAATCTTTTGCTGCACAAAGTAATGGTACAACTCCTTGGGATACTTACATGGGTGAATTAGAAAAAGAATTTAGTTCTACAGGTTTTGAAACATTCATGTCAGGTTTTATGATGGGGACTTTATCTTCTCCAATTAATGCTGCATATCCGTTTCTTACTACTCAGTATAATAGAATGTTTAACAAAGAAGATTATAATACGTGGAGAGATCAAAAACTTAATGTAGCAAATAATATAGTTAAAGATTTAAATGACATTGCTGATCCTAAAAAAGGAAATCTTAAAAGCATGTTGGATAGCCATATAGTTAATATGGGAACTGCGGAAGCAGTATCTAATATACAAAAATATGGAACTAAGAAAGAAGCATTAGATGCAGCAGACGAAGGTTTTATAAAAAATGTTTTTACTATGCGTAATAGTAATAGTACAGAAGTTTTTGTTGAAATGCTTACTGATATTCAAGGTATGACAGATAAAGAAGTAGCAGATGCTGTTGGTTCTATATCTCCAGAAGAAGCGCCTAAGTATAGAGAAAGGCTTACAAATGCTGTTAATAAAATAAAAGAAATAGATGCAAATTTTAAAGAAGTAGAAAAAAAGTTTCCTAACCCAGTAGATTTAGATGCTTTACAAAAAGAAGAAATAGATCCTGTACAGATTAAGGCTATGAAAGCTTTACATGATGCATGGAATGAATCTGTCTATCAGTATGTATTCTTTAATCAATCAATTAAAGATTCTCAAAAAAGAATGGCTTCTATTAATCAAGAATATTTAAAGGATGAAACTTTATCTAATTTAGATTATCAAGCTGCTAAAGTTTTATTTAAACCAGATTTAGCAATACAACAAGCTCAAATATTAGTAAAAGAATTAGAGGTTGCAAAACAACTTGAAGGTGATCCTTTAAAATCTCAAAAAATTGCTTCAATTAAAAAACAATTAAATAGCTTACAAGATTTTATAGGGGCATATGAAACTTTCAACACTTTTTATAATAGAGATGAAAAAGCTTCAATTATAATAAATCAATTAAAAAAAGAAGGTGTAGAAAATCCTACTGAAGAACAAGTAAGAGAAAGGTTAGATGAAGAAATAGGCAAAGTCTTTGATCAAGATAAACAATATAAAATGATTGGAGATTTAAAAAAGGCTCATGATAATTATATTAACGCACTAGCAGGAAGAGATATATCACCAATGCAAGAATCTTTAGATACTGCATTTACACAGTTGTTAGATTATTATAAATTAAATCAAGAGTCTAGAAAAATGGCAAAGTATATTAATATACTGCATGATCCAGCAGCCTTTTTAGATTTAGCTTATAAAAATGCAGAAATTCAGGAACAAATTCAAGCTGAAAAAGATGCTATGAATAGGAAGCTTGTAGATAGCGAGCTTGATAAAGTAGAGCTTAATACTTTATTAAACGAACTTCAAAAAATAAATTTACAATTAAGTTTAGATCAACTGATCGAGTTTAAAAAAGATAAAGTAGTACCTAGCTATTTTACACATTACTTAACAGGAGAAAAGTATTATGCTAATACTTCTGAATATAGAGAAGGTCTAAATCTGATAATGCAGAAACAAGAGTTATCTCAAATAAAAACAGCTTCTATTGATCCAGCAACAGGAGTAGAACTGACAGATAAAATGAAATCTGTTGTTGAAGAAGCAGTTCAAGTATTTAGTGAATCTCCATTGTATGAAAATTTAGAAAATGGAATACAGTATGCTAAAAATAAAGAACGTTTTACAAGAGTATCTCAAGTAGTAAATGATATAACTGGAGAAGCTGGTGTTACAGACTTTTTAGTAAGGTCTATTATTACAGATGATTCAAGTGACTTTAATAGAATATTTAACAAAGCTAAATGGAATCCAGATACTGAAAGATATGAAGCTACTGGTTTTGAATTTACTGAAGCTACAATAGATGCTTATGTAGAAAAAGTTAGAGAGTTTAGCGATTCAGCACCACTAAGTAAAAAAGGTTATGGGATCAATAGTGATACTTTAGCTAAAATGAAAGCTGAATTAATAAGCTTTTTAAATAATCAAACTTTAGCATCTAAGCAAGCTAGGATAAATAAACTTAAATCTAGATTAGAAACAACAGATTTAAACAATAGAAGTTTACTAGAAGAAGAAATAGCTGCCTTAGAGGCCGCTGCTCCTTTAGAGGTAAACAAAAATAATTTACAAGGTATATTATATGACTTACTTCCTAGAATTACATATGAATCTGGAAGAACAAGAGGTACAACTGCAGATGATTTATTAAGACAATTTTTTGATCCTAATACTGTTGAACTTAAATATGATGAAAATAAGATTACTCCTGAAGCTTTTGATGCTTTATTTGGACCTAATGGTTATTTGAGACCACTTAAAGATTTACAACTAGCAGGTGAAATATATATATTTTCTAATAACTTAACGTTAGGTGATAATAATCTAATAGATGCTGATGGTAAAAAGTTAGAAAACGTAGCAGGTTCACTAGATTTATTCATTGTAGATAAACAAGGTAATAGGTTTATAATAGATTTAAAAACAGGTAAAGCTGATAAATGGGTAAAGTATAATGATCCTAATAATCCTGTAGAATATGGTAAGTTTTTTAGAAACTCTGTACAGCAGTTAGCTTATAATAATTTGTACTTTAATAAAACAGGTAAAGATGCAAAAGTGTTAATCTTTCCAATTGCTACAGAAGAAGATCCAGAAACTGGTAAAATCTTAACTGCATCACGTCCACCTGAGCAAACATTTGCAGGACAAGAATCTCTATTTACAGAAGATCCAATGTTCATTGAAGTAACAGAAGACATTAGTATTACTAAAGATGGTAAGACTATAACAGCCGAAGCTGTTAATTCTATTGTACCAAGAAAAGGTGAAACAACTCTTGAGGTTGATGATGATGGTAATTTAATTCCAGGTAAAAAGAAGAAAAAACCTAAAACAGAATTTGAAATTTTTGAAGCAGATAGAATAGCAAGAAAAAATAAAGCTATTCAAAACATGAGTGTAATCACTAATGAAGCTGGATTTACAAATGTCATTACTAATTTTGTAGATGCTAGAGGTAAAGTAATGAGACTTGTTGAGTCCTTAAACTTTATAGATAAAACAACAGGAAAGGTTAGAGATTATACTAAAGCTGAAGAAGAAAAAGCTAAAAAGAAACTTTTAAACAGACTAAAATCTATCAGTGATTATGAAAAAACTGATTATGGTAGAGACGCTAAAGTTGCAGCTACATTTGATAACATAACTGGCGATGTGTTTACAGCATTTGTAGGTAAAGTAAGAAATAAAGAGTGGCGCTTTGGTATGCCTGAAGAAGCAAGATTTACAGATACACCTTTAGAAACTGAAGTTAGAATTGATACTGTTTACTTGAATGAAGATGGTAACTATGTTATAACAAGCGAAAACTTATCAAATGGTAATCTCTATGATGTAACAGTTACTCCTGATGGTAATGTAATACAATATGTACGAGATGGAAAAATTCAAAAATTAGATCCTTCTAAAACTACAGATGAATATTTCTTTGCAGATGACATTATAGTAAGAGCTAAAACACAAGAAGAGATTGATGCGGAAAAACCTGTAGAAGAAGTATTGCCAGAAGGTTTTAGATATGTAGAAGATGGTGAAGTTCTGCCCGCAGGAAACTATATTACTAGATTATCAGTTAATGGTAAAAGAGCTATTACTAATGCACCTATAGGTGGAGCACCCGCTGTTGCAATAGTTGGAGATACTGTAATACTTAAAGAAAGCCAGTTTATATCTGAAGATACATTACCTAAAGATACAAGAGGTATGATTATTTATGGTACTCCTGGTTCAGGTAAAACTACTTTTATTTCTCAAGCTGGACCTAACACGATAGATGGTGATAATATTCTGATAGAACTTATTGAATCTGTGGGCTTTAGAAAAATACGTAAGGATGAACCAGCTAATTTATACATAGAAGATTTTTCATGGAGTGATGAAGGCAAAGCTACAGGCTATCGTAAAGGTGACATTGATGCTATGGCCAAAGAAGCAATGGAAAAATTAGCTGCAGAAGGTAAAACTATATTTATAGGTACTGTAGCTTTATTGCCTATAGCTGACTTTTTAGTATTAGCTCCTTCTAATCATGTAGGTGTATTAGAAAAGTTTGATAGCGCTGAAATTATACAAAAGTTTAAATCAAGAGAGTCTGCACTTGTAGAACAATTTAAATCAAAAGGACCAACATCTACAGTAAATGAAAGTTTGTTAACTAGAATACAAACTGAAGATGATACATTAGCATTATATAACGAGCTTAACTCTCAAAATGAAAAGTTGACTAGTGAAGAAATGAGTAGTTTACGTGCTGAATTAGATGAAAAGGCTTCTATTCTTTTAAATCCTACTGCTCCAATTTATATAAATACAAATGAAGTTGTTATCTTTATAAATGACATGCAGAAGTTAAAAATACAAAGTGGACAAGACATGAAAGTAATTGCTATTGATGCTGTAAATAAAAAGATTGTTGTTAAGAAAAGTGGTCCTGGCAACTTTAAAAATATTACTATGGACTATCAAGATTATTTAGATGCTGTTGGTGCTGAAATAAAAAGTGAAGAGGATCCTCAAAGTCAAGATGAAGAAACTACTACTTTTATAAGTGAAGTCTTGAATAATAAAGAAAAGTTAAACAGTCTTGATAATCAAGATGATAATATTGATAATTATCTTGATGAAAGCAATGACGAAGATATATTTGGTTGTTAAAATAAAATAAGATGGCAATAAAGTGCAGTATAACTGAAGGAGAATTTGATTTTGTATATGGAATGACTAAATCATTTATTCAAAACAAAATTGATAATAACCAGGTTTTTGATATATCCAGTTACATGGATTACTTATATGAAAGAGTTAAAAGAGCTACAAGTAAATTACCTGATTCTAAAACAAGAACTGCACAAATACTAGCAGAGGCGCCTAAGATAATTGAAACTGTATACTATAGAAATTTCAATCAATCTAACTTAGATAAATTCTTTATTGACTTTGAAAAGATAGGTTTGTTAAAACGTAAGTTTTCACAAAAAGATATTGAACTTGCTAATGTAACAGAATACTTTGAAAAGGCTAATAAAGTAGATGTAAGAAATAATAAAAGAAGTTTAGAGAATACTAAGGGTGCTACTAAACTTACTCTTAACCCAACCTTTGATAAAAGTGCATCTCCTAGACTTGTTTCTAGAACCGTACTTAGCGGAACTCTGCCTGCATTTAAATCTGTTAAACGTGGTAAACTTAGAGTAGAAGAGCCAGATATTGAAAGAATTATTATTAACAGAAACTTTGAATCTATAATAAATCAATTAAATGTAAACGGAAGTGACTTAAATCAATTTGTATATCAAGGTGTTTCTATTAGATTGACAGCTCTTAATTTAGGTGACTTTACAGGTATTAGAAATCCAGAAACTGCAGCTAATCTTAAAAAACTAGATGGCACAACTCAACAAGAAATTGCTACATCAAGAACTTTAGGTCGAAGAGGAATACAAAGAGCAGATGTAACTCAAGTAGATAAGAGAGCTATAATGCTTATAACAGATCTAGATGGTAATCCTTTGTCATTTGATAATGAAGGTAATATTGTAGAGTCTTCAAATGAAAGTGGAAAATATGTCTTTCAATTTATGAGAGATATTAAAAAACTAGAAGATGGCTCATTTCAAGTTAGAGATGTATTTGGCTCTGAAGATAGAATTGCAACTCCTACAGAAATTGCTGAAGATAGACGTGCAATAGATAAATCTAAAACTCCTAATCAACATTTAGAAGATGTTCTTAATGAATTAGAGTTTTATAAAGAAGTTAGAGATAAAGCATTAACAGAACCTGTAGCTTTAGATTTAGTAGGTATGACACCAGGTCTATCTGCATCACTTAAAACAAAAGATATTAAACTATCTGACTTACGTGAGAAAAAAGTAGCTACAAATAGTAACATATCTAAAATTATAACATTAGATAAAAAGTTTCAAAATTTTGGAAGTGGTTCTACCATTATTAAAATTCAAGGAGAATACTATTTAGTAGATAGAAATAGAATGCCTAATGAAGTTGCTTCTCAAATAAAAGATGTTTTATTTAAAGAAGACATTAGTTTAGATGTAAAGAAAGATTTTTATAGTCAATTTATTCCAGAGAATGAGGAAACTATATTAGATTATAAAATGCGTAGGCATAAGATTATTCCTTTTGATAATCATTTGGTTTTGCAATTATTTACTCAAAGAGGTAGTGATAAATTTAAAGCAGGATGGCCTACTGAAAACGGAGTTACAAAAGCTCTAAAGCATGAAATTCTAATTGATAATACTGGAGTATATTTAAAAGATAAAGAAGTTACAGATCCAAATGATTATTTGAGTGGATACACTAAACAAGATGAGCGTCAAATTGAAGCTTTGAAAAAAGAATTTAACGAAGTTCTTACACAAGCTTATACGGAGCAGGATCCAACACCAGGTGCTACCTTTATGTCATATCCTAGACAGTTTATTCAAAACCCTAGATTATTTCAAACATATCTTGGTAATGGTAAATTTAAGCCAGGTAACTATATTGACTTTATACTATCTCAACCTACTATAGTAAAAGTACAGCCTACTCAAAATGATATGTATAACAGACAAATCATTTTTAAAGAACCTACTGTAACTTCTAAGAACTTAAAAGATAAAGGTATAGATGTACCTACATCAATTCCACAAACTAGTGATGAAGAAATAAATATATACGCAGGTACTAATGAGAATGCTGAGTTAAGTAACTTTGCAACAAGACCTGTTAATGTATTATCTGAAATAGGTCTTGTAAATGAACGAGATAGTATAATAGAACCTTTAGGTCAGTTTGCAACAGTTGAAGGGGCCTTCCAAGCACAAAAACTTGCTACAACCTATAACCCTGAAGTTCAACCTGACCCTTCTGATGTAAAAAACTTTAAAGAATATAAAGAAAAGAATGCAAAGTTGCAAAAGTTAAGAACTGCAACAGGTGCAGAAGCAAGAGCAATTGGCAGAAGTATAAAAGGATTAAATGTAAAAAGTTGGGATAAGCAAAGTCCTTTTATTTTAAAGGCTTTAATGAAAGCATCTTTTGAACAAAACCCTCAAGCTCTACAGGAACTATTAGATACAGGTAGTGCTACCTTAACTCATAAGTTTAAAGGTAAAGAACAAGATGGTGGCAGATTTTCTAGACTATTAATGGAAGTTAGGGAAGAGCTTAGAGATCAAGGTTTTTATAATGTTGATAATCTAATGACTACATCAAATGAGCAAGATGTAACTCCTACTGATAATAAAAAGCAAGTTGACGAAGACAATGATCTAGATACAGAAGAAGGTGGATATGGAGGTTTGTTTGATGACTTAGAAAGATCGGGAGATTTAGAAGTAGATGAAGTTACTAAAGCTGATATAGAAAGAGCTGAAGACTTCTGGAAGAATAGTGAAACAGGTAAATTACTATCGAAGCATGTATCCTTACAGAAAGCAGCAAATCTTGTTAACTCTGATGCATATGCCAAGTTTATTGTTAGTGGAGCAACTTTAGCTAATCCAGATATCTTAGGTACTATAAAGATTAATAAAGCTAAAGGTTCAATGGTAGATATTTACCATGAAGGCTTCCATGCATTTACACAATTATTTTTATCTCCTGCAGATAAGAAAGCTTTGTATAATGAGGTTCTAAACTTTACAGATACAAATGGTAATAAGCCATATGAAAATATGGACGCAAGACAAATTGAAGAAATGCTTGCTGAGGACTTCAGGACTTATATGAAGAAGGCTTATGTAAAGAAAGGTTCTCCAAAAAGAAACTCAATCTTTAGAAGAATTTTAAATTTCTTAAAAGCTTTATTTGGAAAACTTAAGTCTGTAAAAGTTAAAGATGTTAAGTTAGATATAATGTCTGTTCCTGCAGTTAATGAACTATTTACAAATTTAAAATCTGGTAATAAAGATTTTTTAAATAAATATGCGGCTAAGATCTCTAATGCAAAGTTTTTAGAACTAGATAGAGGTATAACAGCTTTAGAAAAAACAGGAAGAGAGACAAGAAAAAGAAGTATTTTAAATAAGCAAGATTCAGATCTTGTATCAGAAAGTATAGATTCAGCTATATCTGAAGTTATTGATAGAATATACAAGGCTAAAGTTAAAAAGAAAAAAGCTGCTAATCAGCAAATAAGTCCTAATTTTAAAGCAATCTCTTTAGCTGCATTGCTGGATCCAAAGTATAGATCTAAAGTTTATAATGATGTAAAATTACAATTTCAAGAAAGAGTACAAGAGCTTAATACAGAATTTCAAGATTCAATTGGTGGTAATACTCTTACGGATATTATAAATTCAGAAGATCCTTTTGAAACTTTAAAAGATTCTGTTGCTGGTAAGTTAATGGCTGCTACATATAAAGAAGGTCCTAAAAAAGGAAAAAAGAAAACTACAGATAAGTATGTACTTCTTGAATCACAAATAGATTCTTTTGATAATTTAATTCCTAATACAAAAAAAGGACAAAGAACAGCAGGAAGTTCTTATTGGGGTATTAAAATTGTAGGTAACTATTATACTGTACCTGGCCTTCAAGATGCAGACGGAAGACCTGTTGAAATTATTGTAGTTTCTGATCCTGAAGATGTAGCTATTCAGTATGATAATTATATTGAAGCAGGTTCTAGTGCATATGATAGCTTTATGACATTTAATGATAGAGCTCCTGTACTAAATGATGAACAAACTGTTACATTTAATCAGATTAGAATATTAACTACAGCTCTTAATAATTGGGGTACTTTAGGTGACTTAAATAAAAATGTAGCTCCTACTGGAACTATTGCATATCACATTAAAAATTCTGATTTTGAAATAGGAAAGGCTAAATATTATGTAGCTGATGAGGTAGATCCTGGATTAGTTAACAATGAAGATGTTGCTGATACTGAAGATCCCTTAGATATTGATTCTGATACAGAAGTAGATGAAGGAAGTACTGAGTCTTTAGGTATGAATCCAGATTTGATGGATGGTAAAAGATCTTTATTGCAAATGGCTGATAAGGAAGTAGTTTATCTTTTAAAAAGTTTACATGAAATTGAATCTATTGATAAAAAAGGTAAGATTACATATGCTAAGAATAGATTAGGATTTAGACAAAGAGCTAATTTTATGAAGACTTGGAATATTGTTTCTAAAACAATTGGTGGTGTTCAAGATAGACAAGTAGCTTATGATCTTTTACAGAAAGAAGCTGAGGCTTATCCTGTACTACAACAACTTTTAGATACTAAGTTACCTTCTCCTAAAGCCTTGACTAATGGTATAGCATTTAGCTTAAACGCTGCATTTTGGCATACTTTTGCTAAACCTTCTGCTATATATAGACAGTTTACTATTAAAGAAAAAACTGATAAATCTGGATATGATTTTTATATTGAAGATTCTTCTCCTGCTATAAATAGTATTTTATTAAAATTTACAGCAGACTTTAAATCAGCTACTAGTCCTTATGTTAATTTAACTACAGAAGAACAAGCTGCTATGTTAGATTCAGAAGGTCTTATAAAAAAGACTGGTCGTGGTGGAGTAACAGCAGGGATGGAAAGAACATTCTTAAAAGCATTAGGTATAAATATAGATGTAACTGATAAGTTAAACTCGGTTCTTGTAAGTGATGAATCTGAACCATCATTAAGAGAACTTGCTACTTTTGTTACTAAGATAGCAGATCTTAAAGCTAATAAAGAAAAAACTACTGCTCAATTAAATGTAATTTTAAAGTTTGAATCGGATCCTGTTGATTTCTTTAAAAATAAAGATAGATATATAGATGAACTTAAAGAAGCAGGTTTATACAAAAAAGCTAATGAAATTAGAGTAGATACTGCAGTTAAATATTTTGCAGGTATTCAAGCTAAATATGGATTTGATTCTCCTGGTGAAATGATTAAGTTACCAGATGGCAACATGGCATCTACGGTTACAAATCATATGACTTTAACTTCTTTAACAGATGGCATAAACTCTTTAGACACTTTAGAAGATGCCTGGGAATTACATACTAAGAGTGGTTACTTAGGTCATTTAAATCCAACTAAAAACTTTTTTATAAATAGATCTAAAACGATAGATTCTCTGTTTGCTGAAGAAGATGCGGAGGGCTCTAGAAAAAGAATTGAAGGTAGTAAATTAGACTTTCTTGCTTTTGCTGGTTCTGAAATATTTAATGACGAAGGATCTTCGGGTAAAACTACCTCTGATTTAACATCAATAGATAAGTTTTATCAGAACTTGCATTACATGTTATTAGGTGGTATAGTAGAAGGTTCAAGAGCAGCAGAAAAAAATTCAGCGTTTGGTATATCTCCTGCAGAAAAAACTAAAATTATTCTTGATAACGGAACTAGATCTGGTGATAACACTAGACTTTGGATTGATACTGATAAATTTATACCAAATGAATTTAAAGGTAGTGTTGGTGAAGACATTGCAATCAGAGGTTTTATGTTAGACTACATTGCTACTGAATTTGATAGAATTAAATTCTTTAAAGAAAATCCAGAAATATTAAAAACAACCAAAGGTTTTAATAATGTAAAGTCTAATGATGTAATGGCAGGTCTTGAGTTTTCTTATATGGAAGACATGATTTCTGATGCTACAAAAAATAAACTTTATAAACTAGCCGAACCTAAAAATAAAGAGCTTACTGGTGATATAAAAGAACATATCTTAAATGATGCTGATTTATTAAAAGCAGTTACTGAAGATTTAAGAAACTATTTTGATAGACAAATTAATGATTTATATGATAACTATTTACTTAGAACACCTTTTGAATTAAATAAAACTTTATTTGGTGATGATATGATAATGAGTGAAGAAGAGTTTTCTTCTAGAGCTAGAGGTGTATTATCATCTTATTATTATAACAGTTGGATATCCAGGTTTGAACAGAACAATTTAGTAATGGGTGACATGGCTCAATTAGACCATGCTAAAGAAGCAGCAACCAAAAGATTGCCAGGTCCTCAATCAAATGGTACTGCATTCTTGATTGATGAAGATGCACAAACCTTTGTAAACGAAGTATGGAATAAACCTACTTATGCTGCTAAGTTTGAAAAAGAAGGTATAAAAACTTTAACTACTGATGGTTCTATAAATGTAGGTATAGTAAATGATCCTGAAAGAGTTACTCTTTACTTGAAGGAACAAGAAGATTCTTGGAGAGAAGGATATGAAGCAGCTGGTTTATCAGAAGATGTTATTAAAGCTAGGCTTAAAGAAGATAATAAGAAATACAAAAAAATAGAAGAGGCTGATGGGCATGCTGTAATTACTCTTGATGCATATAGAATGATGAAAAAGTTAGGTGGCCCAAATGAATGGACTGCTGAACAAGAATCTTTATATCAAGATATAATTAATGGTGAATCTATAGATCCTAATAAAGCAACTAGATTTTTTCCTGTGTATAAATTACAGTATCATGGTCCTATCATGAATGCTAAGATTAATACTACAATGATGCTTAAGTATGCTGTAACTCCTATATCGCCTAGTTGGGCTAAACTAGGTACTGAAGCATACAAGCTTCATAAAAAAATGATGAAAGAAAATATGCCTATGATTAGCTTCGGAACAGGATCTAAAATGGGTGCATTGAGTTTTACAGAAGGTAAAGCTTTTGATAATTTGTTTATTGAATCTGAATCTGGTGAATATAGAACAGTAAATGAAGATGCTGAAATAGCTCCTAATAAACTACATTTAAAATACTTCAAAGATGTAACTAAGGTGTCAAGTAAGCTTAAAAAAGAAAATACATTAGGTACACAAGATAGAGTTATTACTTTAGATACATTATATGACAAAGGAGAACTTGTTGAAGGTGTAGATCCTAAGTTAGTTGCTGAATATAAAAAAGCTACACAAGATATTTCAAAAATATATAAAGCTGAATTACTTGAAAGAATAGGTTATGAATATGTGAATGGAGAATATAAAGGTAATATTAAAAGACTTGTTTCAGTACTAAGAAATGAACTTGAACTTAAAGAAATTCCTTCTCAGATTCTTGACATGTTAGATGTTAGACTTAATGATCAATTAAGTTATGATTTTTCTGTAATTCCTGTAGCAGATGTAATTGAAAAAACATTAGTTAATTTAATTTCTAAATCTTTAGTTAAACAGAAAACTAATGGTGAAGCTTTGGTTAATGTACCTGTTACATTATTTGGAGGAGTATGGGAACCAACATGGCCTTCTGAAGAAATTAAACAAGAAGCCTTAGCAGGTAATGAAGAACTAATTAGAAAATACTTAGGAACAAATGGTTTACCTTCATATAGAAGAGGTGAAGTTATAGATGAGGAAACTGGCAAAAGAAAGCCTACTTATTTAGCAAAAGCAGCTATTGCATTTAATGGTCAATGGCTTAACCTTTTAAACTTAAAGTTCAAAGGACAAAAAATAGGTATAAATAATGAAGATGGTACTCTTAACATGGATGCATCTTTAGAAAATTTAAATAGACTTATTAAAACAGATGATTTTTTAAAAGAGCATGGTGATAAAATTAGAATAGCAGGACCAAGGATACCAACAGATGCAATAAATCTTAAAGAAGCATTTGAAGTATGGCACTTCTTACCAGCAGATGCAGGTTCACAAGTTATTATACCTACAGAAATTGTAGCAAAAGCAGGTTCTGATTTTGACTTAGATAAAATATTTTTTAGTTATCCTAATATAGAATCTAATGGTCAACTTACTGAGGCTGTTCCAAACTTTAAGGAGCAGATAGAAAGATTAAAAAGTGAAAATAAAAGTACAAGAGGCTTAATACTTCAGCAAAAAAGATTTGCTCAAAATGAATGGTTGCGTACTAATATAAACATTATTAGAGAACCTAATAACTATGGGTTCTTAACTAAACCTACTTCTGATTATTTAGTAAGAGGTCATATTGAAAAATATTATTTAGATAGAGAGGGTTCTTACAATCCTAAGAAAAGAAATGTACACGTTCAAGATGAAAGAATTACAGGTACAAGGGTTGGTGAAGAACAAAATGACTTAGAAAAACACAGAGAACTTTTAGGTGGTAACAGACCATTAGGCATTAGTGCTAAAAAAGATAAACAGCATGCTTTGTATAAAAGTATTGGTGCTAAATTTCCAAAGACTTATACGTTAAATAATACATCTGGAAAAATAGAAAGAAAGTTTGTATTAAACTTTAATCATGAAAAAACTAAAGATGGTAATATATCTTTATCAAGTTCAACTAATGTTGATAATATAAGCATATCAGATATTTTCTCACACGGTCTTCAAGGAATTTTAGATAGAGCTAATGATTCATTTATAAGTAAAGCAAACATTGTAAAAGAAACTTTACCTGTATTAAACAGACTTATTGAATCAGGAGTATCATTTCCTATTGCATTAGATTTTATAAATCAACCATTAATTGTTGAATTTATAGAAGGTAAAATACAAAGTGATGGTTTTATTAGTGGTGAGCTAAGTCCTATTTATGATTCAGATATCTTAAGAAGTATGGCAAGTAAACTTGATGAAGGAGGTTTAGATATACTTGAGAATGCTATTAAATATAGTAATGAAAAAAGAATGAATGAGGTTTTGACTAATCTTGAAAATAGTAAGTTTCAAGGTAAAATCTTAATAGAGTATATGGGTGCACGCAAGAAGTATAATTCTCTTCAAGACTTTAAGCAAAAATTTAATACAGATCCTTCTAAGATAACTAGTTTAACTATAAAGGCTAAAGGTGCTAGCACTTATTCAGAAGTATTTAGAAAAGATTATTTAAATCGTGATGAGCCAAGTTTAAAAACTTTACAAGAGCGCAGTTATTATATATCAGAATACTTATGGAATAATTACTTTGATGGTAAAGATGCTACCTTAACAGAATTAAGAAAGAATATTGATGATTCTGATAATAATAGTATAAAAGATAAAGATAAACATACTGGTCAACAATTAGCTGCACTAGCTCACTACTTTCAAATAGCTGATCAATCTTCTGGAATGGAGCAAATAGAAATATTCTTTAATCCAGATACTAAACTAGTAGATACATTAGTAAGTGTACAGAATAGAGAATCATTTATTAATGCTTTGGAACTTGATAGTAAAATAGATTCTGATACATTAGAAAATTTACTTAAGACTTCTATTATATCTTCATTATATGAAAGTGATATATTTTTACAATTAGTTCCTGGTCTAATGCCTTTGCGTACAATGCCTAGAATTGTAAATTATATTTCAAAAACATTGTCTAGCAATAGATCTGAAATTGAAAAAAGATTTGGTAGTAGAGCTCAAGATAAGGATAGATATATTTCATCATTTAATAATGCAATAGTAGATTATATTTATCAAAATGTAATGTCTAACTATGTAGGTGATAATGCACTACCTACACAGCTGCCATCATTGATTAAAAAACAATCTGGAGATTATTCAGTTAAAAGTTTTACAGGAACTCTAGCAGAACCAATTAAGATAAATGATAATCAAATAAACGTAGATCTTACTAAACTAAGAAAGATTTATAAAGGTAAATTCTTTTTATCTAATACTAAAGGAACATATGCATTTGCTACATTAAAACAAGACTCTTTTTCTAAAAAACAAAATCCATTTAAGACGTTTGATTCATTTGTAAGATATGCAATTGAAAAGCAAATTTTGTACAAGACTTACTCTGAAGATGATTACGCTTCTAAACTTAAGTACGAAAGTTTTATATCTGAAAGAGCTTTGCGTAATACTAATAACAGAGCTTATATAATGGGTACTACTAAATACTCATTTACTAAAAAAGTATTAGCTACTATTAAAAAGTATCCGCATCTTTCATATAAATATCCTGTACTTTTACAATTATCAGAATCTTTTCAAGGTAAAAGAGTTCAAGAAGGTGGATCTACAGGTTTAAGTTTATTAGAGTTAAAAGATAAAAAGATTATTACACCAGAGCAAGCTGCTGACTATGCTAAAAATTTACAAGATTTGGGTGACCTTAGCGTACAAAAATCAAATAATACAGATAGAGATAAAGCTCTTAAAGCTAACAAGGAAATATCAGAAGTGTTTGCAAACTTTTCTTTAATGATGTATTATCAGCAAGGTGTAGGTAAATCTTCACTATCATTTAATAAAGCTTTAAATGGTGTTGCTTTTACTGAAATTATGACCAATGCTGTAAATAGTTTTATGACTCTTGCTTCAGATAAAAATGCTCAGGCAGGAATTGATGAAGTTCTAAACGGTATAAGATCTAGTATTCTAGAAGGAAAGGGTTATAAAAACTATTTAAAAAATGCATCAACTTTCTTAAAAGTTGAAGATGCAGATTTATCTGATACTGAAGATACTGAAACTACATCTGAATTAGATAAACTTAAAGCGCAGTTAGAAGTTGCAAAGTTAGAACAAGATGCGGATAGTGTAAAATCATTATCTGAAGCTATACGAGATTTAGAAAGTACATTAGCTGCAGAACAAGCTCAAGGAGAATTTCCAGTGGCTCCTGGAGTTGACGTATTATCAAAAGAATATGGTGTAACAAAAGTTAATACAAACCCTAATGCATCTACAACAACTTCTTTAATTGCATTAATGCAGCCGCAGATATTAGCTCAGTTGTATAAAGAAAACAAAGGTGCTTTTGCAAATGCTATGTTTAATTATGGATATAGATGGACTAGAACTGAAAATGCTTATGCTCCATTGGATATAACTTCTGCATCTACTAAAGCAGGAGAAAAAGAATACTATGCTTATGACACATTAGATCAAAATCAAAATCCATTACCATCTATTAATACTCTTGATCCAATTATAAAAATAGTTGAAAATAATTTAGGTATGGATATGTCTGGATATGATTCTGCTATAGTTAACATATATGAAGGTAAAGAACATATTTATCCTCATAAAGATACTAGTGAAGATGTTACTGCAGAAGGATACCCTGTTGTAGTATATTCTATGGGTAATGATTCATCTCTTGGTATATGGGATGATAATAAAGGTAAGATGACATTTGCTCATAAGTATAGAGAGCCTGGTTACGGACCTTATAAAGGAATGAAACCTACAAATGAAGTACTTACTCAGAATGGTAGTATATATACATTTGGTATGAACGGCAATGGTAGATTTGCACTTACACATACCACACCTACTAATGCAAACAGAACTCAAGACTTCCCACCAATTACAATGCCTGATGGACGAGTAGTTACTAAATATACTGTTACAGTAACATTTAGAAGAGCTGCTCCTTTAGAATCTGGCATGCCTGTAAAACCTGGTAGAAAAGTATTATCTAGTGAAACGCCTTTAACTCCTGGAGATGCTATAGCAACTTATAGACAAGATTTGGTTTCAGGAATCCAAGCTTATGGTACAGTACAAAAAGCAAATAAAACTGCAGTAGATTTATTAGGCTCTAATCCAACTTCTATAGATATGATTGATGCTGGTATAAGAACTAGAACAACAAGAAGCGCTGCTAAAGCTGGGGATATAAGAATAGGTGATGTAGTTTTGCACAGAGGTAAATCTGCAGACGGTACAGAAAAAATGATTTATGCTAAAGTTACAAATATACATCCTAAAGGTTCTGAAGGATGGAAAGGAACTTGGTCTAAAGAAGGTTGGACTGCAGAAGGAGTTGACAATATTGACAGATTTAGTGACGGAGCTGTGGCAATTGAGTTTGAAGTTATCGGAAATTACATGAGTAAGTCTGATGCACAATTAACAAAAGAAAGTCAAACACCTGAACAAAAAGAAGAAGTACTTACTGCAGATGAGCTTACAAATCATTCTGGGGGTGCATATGGCGCAGATACATTCTTTGATAGTATAGGTAGAGATTTTAATGTTCTTAACCATAATCATTATAAATCTCCCAATGATGCTAAAGTTTCTGTTACTCTTAAAAATGCAGGTGTAGAGGCTACAGTTTTAACTGATAAGCAAATGAATGAAGCTTATAGAGCTTTAGATAAATTAACAGGAAAAACTAATTCTAGAAATAAAATTAACGATTTACTTGCTAGAAATTATTTCCAAGTTAAAAATGCAGATGCAGTGTATGCTATAGCTCCATTAAATGAAAGAGGTACAGATGTAAAAGGTGGTACAAGCTATGCGGTAAACTATGCTAAACGTATGAAGAAATTCATTTATGTATGGGATATAAATACTGAAAGTTGGTTTAAGTGGACAGGTAAATCTTTTGTATCTACTGAAACTCCTAAGCTAACTAGAAACTTTGCTGGAGTTGGTAGTAGAGATTTACAAAACTATAATGTACTTAAAGATGGTAAATGGGTTCCTAGATCTAGTTATGTTGGTGATGCAAAATCTATGGCAGCAAAAAAAGCAATCAGAGAGTTATATGAAAATACACTTACATCAAGTCCTGTTCCTGTTAATCCTGTAGAAGTTGGAAGTTTTGTAGGATACAAAGGAAATGTGTATATTGCTTTAATGGAAACAAATCAAGGTTGGCAAATATATAATCCTAGATTTGAGGGACCAAATTCTAAGTTAAATGTAAAGTTAGAAAATCTTGATCCAATGACGCAAAAAGCTGATTTGGTATTAGATGATAAAACTAATAGATCATATTTAATTACGCCAGATAAAAATATCATATCACTTACTACAGGTAAGCTTATGAAGTGGGCTAAGAATAATGGTGACAGAATAAGAATTCTTTCTTTGGTTGATAAAAAAGAATCTGAAAAATCACCTGTTGAATTAAATGCTGGACAAACATTTACAGGTCTTACCTTTAATGAAGGTCAAGCAGATGCTATTAAAAAGATGAAAGAGTTTTTAAATTCAGATGAAAAAGAATTTATATTAGAAGGTAAAGCTGGTACAGGTAAGACAACTGTAATGAAAGAAGTATTACTTGCTTATCAAAACTCTAAAGAAAATAGAAGAAAGAAAATACTTATAGGAGCTTTAAGTTGGCAAGCTACTAATGTACTTGATAGTACATTAAAAGGTAAACCAAAGTTAATATATGACAAAAATTCTCTTGCTGGGATGCTTGATCAAAAAATGAATGAGGTAACTCATAAGATGACTAAAGCTAAATATTCTACAGAAGGTGGTAAGGTTGGTTCAGCAAATTTGGTTATTATAGATGAAGCTTCTATGGTAAATGAACAACATTTACAGATATTGCGAGAAGAAGCTCTTAAAATAGGTGAAGATATAAAAATTATATACTTAGGAGATAGAGGTCAGTTACCTCCTATTAGAGAGTTTAAATCAAATAAAAATTCACCTGTATTTGAAGTAGAGAATAGAGCAGAATTAACAGAAAGAGTTAGACAAGGTGAGGAGTCACCTATACTTCCATATGCAGATTTATATTGGAATAACGCAGATAATGAGAATCCTGTAGCAGATCCTGGAAATGGTAATAGAAGTAGTGTAACTCAACAAGATGGTCAGTTATTATTTACAGATGATAATTCTGCAATTGAAATAACAATTCAAGAATATAAAAAAGCAATTGAATCAGGAAATTATGATTTAATAAAATATGTTACTTATACTAACGCAAGAAGATTTAGAATAAATAAAGAAATACATCAAGAAATTTTTGGTAAAGATGCTCATTTTTATACGCCTACAACTCCAGTAAGATTTAATGCCCCATATGATGCTATGGAAGATGTTTCTAATGCAATTAGTTTTATAAACTCTGATCAAGCAGTAATTGATGAAATTATAGAACAAGGAGAAGATGAATACGGAATTGCGTTTGTAAAGTTAAAAATTATTACTCCTTTAGCTAGTAAGCCTGTTATTATAACTACTGTAGATTATACAAGAGAATCTCTTAAAGATAAGTTGATAGATAATAAGTATGATATGCGAGTTAATAAATTGCGAGCTAGGTATGTTAGATTAAAAGATGATCTTAAATCTACTAGAGTAGAAGTGAAAATAGCATTAAATGAATACATTGATTATAAAAAGAGATATGCTCCTATTAGTCAAGATTATGCTGTCACATCTCATAAGTCTCAAGGTTCTACTTATAATACTGTTATTGTAGATGAAGCAGACATTTATAATGTAAAAGCCTTGACTCCAAAAGTAAGATCTAATTCTATGTATACTGCTATAACTAGAGCTAAAAATAATGTTTTAATTGTATCTAATAAGACTACTCCTTATCAAGGTAAAATTACGTTGCTAGGAGATGCTGCAGTACAGATTAATCAGAGTACTGGTGTAGATTCAAAACTTGCTAAGTTTTATGAGTCTTTAACCGAACCTCAAATTGAAAAGTTAGGAGTAGATTCTGCACAAGCCTTACAAGAAAAGTATGATAATCTTGCTTTTGCTGATACAGAAAATAGTTACACAATAGAAGACTTTATTCTAGATCAAACTGAAAAATGTAAATTATAATAAAATGGGTTGTATAAATAGATTAAGTGATAATTACATAAAGCTTGCCAACAGATATGGTGAAGATGTAACTAATGTATTAATAAGAACTAATCCAAAAAATAGAAATACATTGAGGGATGAGAACTTTTATATACCTTCTATATCTGAAGTAAATAAGATTATTAAAAACAAACCTGGCGAAGCTTCTAAAAAACTAGTTGATAAACTAGAGCAAAATCCTTATATGGGAGTAGAAGGAATTACATCTCTGCTAAGAGGTGTTATAAATAAGAAAAAAAATACACTAGGTGAGGATGTGTATCTTATAACTAAAGGGGATACTGCAGGAATATTGCAAAGAGAAATTTCTAATACAGAAGTTTACAGACCTAATTTAAAAGCAATGAGATTTTTAGAAAGAAAGTATCCTGATATATTTGAACTTCAAAGTACTAGAAATGATTTTACATATAAGGTAATAATTACACCAAGAGTAAAAGAGACTGCAGCTGAAGAAGAAGCTACTTCATTTTCCATACAAAAAAGTTTAGATACATATAAATCTCTTACTGAAAGACTAGGATATTCTCCTATATCATTTGAAGTAGGAAACCATAGATGGGTGCAAACAAATGGATCTTTATATAACTTAATTAATAAATTTAACTATACTGTATTAGAAAGAAATGTAAATTTACAATCAGGTGCAGTTCAAGAAAGACGTGTTCCAGTTAATGAAAAAGAACGCAACATGATGATAGGTGAAGTTCAGGAACTTAAAAATGTAGAATCTATAAATATAGCACTAGGTTTAAAAGGTTACTTTATGGAAGATATATTAGATCAAATGAGAAATGCAGAAACTCAACAAGAGCTTATGCTAGCATATAAAAAAATATTAAAAACACTTTGTTAAGATGGCAGCAACATGTCCCAATAAAAAATCAGTTCAGTGGAAACAAGTAATGCGGAAAGCTAATGGCAATGAAGACATGGCTTTAGAAATATGGATTGAAGAAGGTTATGCAGAAAATCCTGACTTAAATATTGAAGAAGTATCTGAAGATGTTGAAGGTATTCAAGAAGCAGAAGAAGTTAGTGCTGAAGAAAAAGCTGATGATATAGAAGCTTTAGCAGATAGGACTATATTATATTTAAGAACAAGAATTGATGCTATACAAAAGACTAAGAGTAAAAGTCAAAAGGAACAAACACGACAAACAAATAGACTCAGAAGATTAATAAAAAATATTGAGGCTGCAGAAGGTGTAAAATCAATAACTATGTTTGTTGATGAAGCTTATAAGCAATCTCTGCAGAGTAAAAAGTTAATGAAAGAGTTTACAGCTAAAGCTACTGATCCTGATTCAAATAGAAAAGATCTTTTAAACGAGCTTATGGTCTTAAATGATTATGCTCATAGTTATAATTTCTTAGATGAGATTAATAAAAAAGATGTCTTTGATTATTTTAATACTACGGAACAAGAGTCCCAAGCTATATTTGATACCGATGAAGAAGGTAAATCTGAATTATCTTCACAGCAAAAACTTAAGGAAGCTTTATCTATAAGGGATACTATTAAACAAAGAGTTCTTACTGAATCCATTCCTTTAATGGCTGACTTTTTATTAGATGCAAGATCTACATATTCCGCTGAGGGTATGAAAAGAGAAATTGAAACTATCAATCAACAAATTAAAGATATTCAAGAATCTAGCAGATCTGAAAAAAGTAAAGAGTCAATGATAAAAGCAAAGAAAGTACAACTTACAATGTTGAGTACTAAGGCTGCTGATAAAAATGGAATGATTAAAATACTTCAGCAAGCTGCTGTAGATGAAGGAGTTTTTGATTACTTGATAGGTCCCCTTATTAGTTCTCAAGATAGTGCAATTGCTTTATTTGCAAAGGCTGTAAAAGATCAATTTGAATTAGCTAGACTAGATGATATAGAAGCTAAAAGAATGGTAGCAGATGCGTTTAAAGCTTACTTAGGTCAAGCTAAGGGTAATAGGGATAATCCAAAACAATTTAATGAAGGGTTATTTGAAATACAACAGAAACCTATATATGAGCGTGTAGCATCAGAAAAAAATCCAAACTTCTTTTACACTAGAAAAAAAAGAGATGAAGAAGGTAATATTATATATGAAGATGAAGTACACTTTGTTTCTAAGTATGATTATAAAAAGTATGGTCAAGCTAGTGCTGATTGGCATAAAGCTAATCCAGAACCCTATGCTAACATACATAAGAATAAACTTACACCTATTCAAAGAAATGAAGTAAAAACATGGAAAGAGCTCAGAAAAAAATCTTTATATTCTAAAATTAGAAAACTTAAATCTGTAGAAGAGATAGCTGCAATTGATGCTAGAGCTAAACGAGAAAGAAACTCAGGCATCATGGATGCTGAACAATATAATGAATGGTATAACTTTAAAAGATTTGGTGAAATAACAGAACCTTCAGATCAATTTATAAGTCAAAAATGGCTAGACATGTATAACATGGATGGTACGGCTAAAAATGAAATGGGTAAATATCACAAGACTCTTACGGATATGTATTATGCTGCGCAAGAGAAGATACCTGAATCACAAAGGCCAGGTACAAAAATACCGTCTGTTGCTAAAAAAGATTTAGAAAGATTATTAGATGAAGGTATTACTAACTTGGCTAAAACTAAAGTTAAAGAAGGACTCTACATGCAGTCTTATGATATTGAAACAGAAATACAAAGTATTGATGGTACGGCAGTAAGCTTTTTACCTGTGTATTTTACTCAACCTATTGATATAAACGATGTAAGTTATGATTTAGCCAGTTCTGTATTATTATTTAATCAAATGGCTAATAAATACGATGCAATGAATGAAATCAATGGGGAAATAAATTTAATGAAGCGCATTATAGGGGAAAGGGAAGTACCTAAATTTAATAAAACTACTGGAGAAAAGGTATATGATTCTTTTGCTGCAAAATTTGGATATGAAAATTATGTGAGAGCAAATGGAGAATCATGGAGTAAACTGCATTTAGATGCATTTATTGATATGGTCGTCTATGGTGAGATGCAAAAGAAGGAAGAAATTTTTGGAACTAATATCTCTTGGCAAAAACTTAGTAATACTATAACAGGTTTCTCTGCTATAACAACTATAGCTGCTGATTTACTTAAAGGTGTGGCTAATGGGTTGCAAGGTAACATACAATTGATCATTGAAGGTGCGGGATCTGAATTCTTTTCTATTAAAGATTATGCAAAAGGTACAGCTCAGTATGCAAAACATTTAACAGGAGTACTTGGTGATTTTGGTCAACCTACACCAATTAGTTTTATGGGAAGACTGGGCGAGTTATACGATCCTCTACAAGGAGATTTCAGAGATCAGTATGGTAAAAAAGTTACTATGAGTACATTAAATAAACTCATGAGAACTGATACTTTATTCTTTAACCAGTATTTTGGTGAACACGAAATACAATTTTCAGGAATGATTGCTCTTTTAAACGCTACAAAAGTTAGAGATAAAAATACTCAAGAAGAGATAAGTTTATATGATGCTTATGAAAAGTATGATATAGATAAAACTCATGAAAATATTGAGTTCATTATAGAAGAAGGTGGTGTTAAAAAGTATAGACCTTTTACTGAAAAAGATAGACGTAGTGTTCAAGATAGATTGCATGGTCTAAATAAAAAAATGCATGGTATATATAATAACTTTGATAAAGGAACTATACAAAGGTTTGGTCTTGGTAGATTAGCCATGATGTATAGAAAACACATGTATCCAGGATTCAAAAGAAGATTTAAAACATATTCTTGGGATGAAGAAATAGGTGCTGCATCAGAAGGTCACTACAATACTTTCTTTAAAGCATTTACTAGAGATTTAAGAACTTATCAAGGTAATGTTACTAAACAGTGGAGTTCATATAGTCCTTCTCAAAAAGCTAATATTAAAAGATCATTGGCTGAATTCTCAATTATTGCATTACTTATTGGTATGATTTCTATTCTTAAAATGGGTGCAGATAGTGATGATGATTTAAAAGAAAATTATGCTTTTAACTTTATATTATATGAAGCAATTAGAATGAAGTCTGAATCATTTCAATACTTAAATCCTATAGATGTCTATAGAACTGTAAGATCTCCATCGGCTGCTCTTACAACTATAGAAAAAATGATTAGGTTCATAGATCAAATAATATTTGCTCCTACTGAAACATATAAAAGAAAAACAGGGAAGTTTGAAAAAGGTGATAATAAAGCTTGGGCATACTTTTTAAAAATGATTGGCTTGCCTGGATACAATAAGAATCCAAGAGAGGCTGTTAAAATATATGAATCTTTAATTAACATTTAATGAATTGGCAACTTGATATAGCTTTTCATTGGCCTCATGATAGGTGTGCACTGGGATGGGAATTTATAGGGTCTTCAGAAAAAGAAAACATAAGTACCTTTACAGTATTTTTATTTATAGCAACTATAAGCTTTCATGTATTTGATTGAGAAGCATCATCAAGCTCCTTACTATAATTGCCTTCTTTATCTTTTGTAATTCTTATATGAGTTATACCAGTAAATTCATTTATCTCTTCAATCCAACCACCTTGCCATTGACCGCTATAGTCATGATAAATATGATGATTCATCATTTGAGTTGAATTATGTAAATGTATTATAGATTTATCATTGACTTTATCTAAGTAGCTTTTAATACTACTGTCAAATATATGTGGACCAGTAGTTTGGTGCACAACATGTTCATACTTAAAATCATTAGTATTTTTTATTTTATCTACTACAGCTTCTATTACATACTTTAGTATAGGACTTTTCGCGGGTGCTGCAAAAAACCACTGGCAATAATTATTATTGTGCGGGAATTCTTTTGCTAGTATTAATTCTTTATCCATTTGAAATAGAGAATCTAAATCATTACCCTTAAATTCAGTATCCATGTCTGCATATATGCCACCACAATGATAAATAACACAGTAGCGCCAAAGGTCTGCTTTCATTATAGGTAAAGGTAGGTTATGATATAAGTCATATATTTCATTGAAGTTATCTTTCATAAAATCATCTGCTTGTATATCATCATAAAATATATGATCATAGTTTTCTACATCCCAAGATTTGTAATAGTCATTTAACTTACTATGACTTAAAATAAAATCTAATGATTTATGAGTTTGATGTATTTTTCTAGGAATCATTTATATATTTTTTTATCTCTGTGTAATATAGAGTAATGTATTTTATTTGTATTATGATACAGGTAAGTACCGTGATTAATAGATCTAGTTTTTATGATAGGTTTATTCTTGTAATAAATAAAATCTTCATTTACTGATTCATTATCTAGTCTTTTGAAAACAAAATTTAAATTATACTTTGTTTTATTAGATTCAACCAACTCTTTAAACATTATAGGGCCCGTAGGATTAAAAGAACTACAACCATAATATTTGGAGTTTATATTTTCAATTATTTTATTTATAGCTTTAAAGTAAATTTTATGCTTAGGTTTAGCTGCCATAAATGCTATTTCAATACCTTTTTTTTTAGCACAAGGAATAAACCCTCCATCAACTAAAATTAAATCATCTTTTTCTAAATCAATGAATGTATCTATAGGTTCAATAAATGTTTGAGTTAAATCGCTCCATATACCACCTTTTTGATATAACAAACAGTATCTAAATAAGTCAGCTTTATAAGCTGATGGTACTAATGAATCATATGCATTTAGTATCTTGGTGTTAAAATTTTTTATTAAAAATTCTCTACAATCTTCATCATCAAAATAAACTAATTCGTAACCTTTATTATCTTTTAAAGTTTTTTTAAAGATTGAATTTATTTCTTCTGGAAGATTATCTTCTAAAAAGGGACCTGTTTTATATATAACTTTAGGTATCAAATTTAAATAGCTTATTAAACACTCTTAAAAATTCTTCATTGTCTTGATGATCTCCATAACCTAAACCATGGTTACCATGCACTGTATCTAATTCAAAAAATATTACAGTATCTTCTTCAGTTACTTTAGATTTTACTTTATCACTCAAATAATTTATATGTAATAACAATCTAAAATTGTTAGTATGATTTCTTAAAGTATTATTAAGTTTAAATACTTCTTTTTTAATATCTTCATTTAATCTAACTGGACTATTTGCTGCATAAGAACATATAAATAATTTAGGTTCAGGCAATTTTAAAAATTTTCTAAATCTACTTACACATCTTTTATAATAATCATGGTCTTCTTTTTCTCTAGGATTTTTATGATTAAAGAAGTTTTTATGATATAAACTATGACCTGCTTGTTTACCTTCATGTTCAGGTACATAATCATGTATATCCATATAATATTTAGGATTTAAAAAATCTTCAAAGTCATTATCTAATATTTTACATGTTGAATCAATAGTAGTAAAAGTCCAATCAAAAGGTAATGCTTCCTTTCTAATTTTTAAGTTATTAAGATACGCTGCTGAATTACAATAATTGCCTATTGAGCAAGCATGTTTAAAGTACATCATGTGGTAATATATAAAAAAAAAGGGAGACAGCCTAAGCCATCTCCCTTATAGTTATTCATATTGGTTTTATGCAAAATCAAAATCAACATCTCCTGATTGAACATCTTCATCATCATCGTCTGCAACTGGTGCAAAATCTAAATCAAAATCTGGTTCTCCTTTGACAGTATCATCTATGTTCTCATCAGATACTGAATTATCAGCTGCTGCTTCTTGTGCCATTTGCTGATCAACAGCTTCTTGGCCTTTGATTAGCTCTGCTGCTTCTGCATCTGTGACTTCATCACATACTTCAGCTACTGCAGCTTCATCTTCCTTGATACGTTCTGCAATCTCTTCTCTTGTATCATCATATGTAGGCACAGGTATACCATCATCATCAAATTCTTGTACAGGATCCTCATCTTCTTCCTCTCTCTCATCAATAACCTGCTCAGTCTTCATCTCTTGCATCTCAGCATCAGCATCAAACTCATCATCATCTCCACCTTTATGGTCAAGACCTTCTTCAACTCTAGTTTGCTGATCCCAGTACTCTGCTCTCTGCTCTTCAATTGTAGGTTCAGCCTCAGATTCAACTTCCGCAATCATATCTTCTAGATCTACTTGATTAGGGTCTACAGTTGGTTCTTCTTTAACTTCAACTTTATTAAATTTAAAGGTTTCAGAAACAAACCAATGAAGAACTCTTTGATCTTCCATCCAAGTCTTTGGATGTGATTGTTGTAGAGCTATAGTAACAAAGTTGTAGAACTCCCACAATGTACCTGGTACAGTACACTTATAGGTTGGTCTACTCATTTGCTGTTTAATCATACTAGCTTGGTCAGTAGTCAAGATATCATGTTCAGCATACAACATACCTAGTAGCTGCGCTTGCTTTCTAACATCTAGATTGATCTTTTTCATAGCTTCTTTATCAGAAACTAATTGATCATAATACATCTTAGCAAGTTTAACTTGCTCTTCTATTGTTTCCTTGGTTTCTGTATCTGCAGAACCTGTGTGCTTTCTAGCCCAGGATCCCATATCTCCACAAACTAAACTTGTATTATTTACACCATGTATTGCACCAACTCCACATTTAAACCTCATTTGTTTATTATAACTGTTTGACCAAGCAAACATCATAGACAACTCTGGATCATCTCCATAGTTCAAAGTATATATAGCTGAAGCTATGTTACCATCATGTGTGGCTCTATAGTTTTCAGCTGTCACGCTAAATCCAGCATCTTCCAATGCTTCAGTTGACAAGTCCATTACAGACTTGTGGCTTATTACAGTATACGTACTTGCATGATTTGGCAAGGCAACATCCATCAGATCTTGTCTGCCATAGCTTTTTATTTTTCTAGGCATATTAAAATAATTGTAATTGATTAGTTTTTGGCTCAAGAGCTTCTATTTCTTTCTTGGCCTTCTTAATATAGAAATCATAATTGATATCATATTCTTCAAATGGCTTTTCTATGTAATCAATAAACATAGTCTGCAACCATTTACCTGCTTCTACTTGCGCAACTCTTCCATCTATACTGTGCACTTTGACAGTCTTGGAACCTCCATTGCTTATATAGTATCTAACAGTTTTCTGTA
>ERZ1039804.84-NODE-84-length-59967-cov-13.257227_pt1 | contig 59967 bp, 43 predicted proteins | sample MGYA00383089_ERZ1039804 | MGnify/ENA primary metagenome ERZ1039804 (study PRJEB29581, sample SAMEA5548359) | metagenome | biome: marine; feature: coastal; material: water | depth 1 m | study: Short-term variability in the microbial, nano- and picoplankton dynamics...
TAAAAATTGTTCTTATTAACACATCTACATTCTTTTTTAATCTTTGTAGATCTCCGTTATTGTCAATAGTGTAATCACACATCCATTGTTCAATACTCATAGAACTATAACTTTCTAAAGGCAAGTGATCTGTTCTATCTACCCATATAGCATGGTCAAATATTTCTTCATTCTGCATTGCAAAGAATTCACGTTTATTACGCAATCCACAGTAGATGTCGTGATCTGCAAATAAGTTACGGCCTAAACGTGCCAAGTCATCTTTACAATAGTCATGTATCATATTATACCATTCAGTACGACGATTGTGTCTATCTGCATAACATTCTTCTTCGTCAGCATACCCATACTGGTCTTTTAGATCGTTGAATATAAAAAGTTCTGAACAAAACTTTGATGATGATTGAAATGTATAACCGTATGCTTCTAACAGTTCGCAAACAGTGTCTTTGCCGTGTCGACCATGACCGACGACTAATAATTTTGGTAGCACAGAATACTCCTTAGTAAATATACTTTAAAGTATACACTAAATTTATGTTAATGTCAACGATTATTATTGATAATTTCTGCTTCTCTAGCTTTGTATGCCGCTTCGAACCCTACCGAACCATATTCTGCTCTTTCGGTATTATTCCAAAGTCTTTTAAAATATAAATCGTATAATTGTTCAACAGTAGCGTCTGATTCGTTTATGTTGATTAGTTGACCTTTAACTAACCAATTAAACCGATTAGCTTCTTTACGCACAAATGGACTGCACATGATAGACCTCCTTGTTATATTGTATTTACAAGGAACTAAAATCGTTAGCGTTAACTTCGGGGTATTTTAACCTATTGTGAAACCATAGCCAACACCGCCGCCTACTTGTAGTGCTAGATCGCTTTGTAGTTTTTCAAGTTCGGCTTGTGCTTCTGCTTTTAGTGTTTCACCGTTAAGTGCTGAACCGCCTTGTGGACCTGCTATTGTAGCAAATTTACTTCTTGCTTCGCCTAACATATATTTGCAACCTGCTAGGGTATAGTCTTTAATCCATTGTATTACTAAGTAATCTCTTAACAGTTCGGTATCTGGACGATAGTTATAACAATACATCATTATAGATTCGTCAGCTCTGGGTCTTTGGAGAAGTGTTAATTTTTTAGTAGTGTTATTCCATTTAAATTCAATAAACGAACCAAACATACGTCCTACTAATTCTTGGTATTGACTGAACATATCATATGTTGCTAGACCGCCCATATTAGAACTAGATAACAAGTATGCATTTGTATATGCTAAACTGAAAGGATCAAATAAACTTCCTCCACCATTTTCAGCACTATCATAAAGATTTATATTTACAACATCACCATCAGCTAATCCTGTATTAAACGTAATAGTTCTTGCAGTATCATCAGTAGAATAAGCTGTAGTGGCTGTACCATTAACTTTTACTACAATAGATTGTATTATTGATAAATTATAATTTACATTAAAAACTTGTTGAGAAGCTGTTGAAATTAACGTAGTTGAATAAATTGGACCACCTGATGCTGAAGTACTTGGGCGTGAACCTATACTTCTACGGAACAACTTTCTTACTTCCATAATTTCATTTGCTAATGTATATTCGTTCTGATCAGGTACCAACTCTAAGAAAATATACGATTCTTCTACGGCATTATCTGATCTTTGACGATATGTAGTTAATGCTTTAGTTAACGCTGTTTCGTAATGCACAGGATCAAGTTCTACATCGACCATACCGCCACCTAACATACTATGCACATAGTCAAATACTTCTTGTTTTTGTGTTGCTAAGTCTGTCATATAATTGTTCTCCAATAGTATTTATCGTATGGCGGCACTTATCGATAAATATGTTTATGCCAAGATTAAGTTTATACAAACCCGAGAAGGGTGCAGACTACAAGTTTTTAGATAAACAGATCCTCGAAATGTTTACAGTTGGAGGAACTGACTTATTTGTTCACAAGTATATTGGACCTAAAAATACATCAGTTGAAGATGCAACTGCTGATCAACCTCATTACGATGTTGTAAAAGAAACAAACATACAAGATATGCTGTTTATGGAAAATAGAGATCGTAAATACGATGAAGATATTTTTTCCATAAGGGGAATATACAATGTACAAGATATTGACTTTGATCTAAGCCAGTTTGGTTTATTTCTAAGCAATGATACATTGTTTATGACTGTACATATTAATAGTAGTGTTGAAACAATTGGCAGAAAATTAATGCCAGGTGATGTAATTGAATTGCCGCACCTTAAAGACGAATACGCACTTAATGATTATAGTGTAGCACTCAAACGCTTTTATGTTATTGAAGACATTAATAGAGCTGCAGAAGGCTTTTCGCCCACATGGTATCCGCATTTATATAGATTAAAACTAAAACAAATATACGATTCACAAGAATACAAAGATATATTAGATTTACCAGCAGACGAACATGCACCTGGTGGCGATACTCTTAGAGATGTATTGTCAACATACGAAAAGGAAATGCAAATTAATGATGCTGTAGTTGCACAAGCAGAAGCAGATGCTCCTAAGAGTGGATTTGATGTTGCACATTACTATACATTAGATGCTAATACTGACGGTAGTGTTGACCTTAAAAACACCAACAGTGACGGCGACATACAAGCAAAACCGTCTAGATCAGGATATCAAGGGTACTTAGTAGGACAAGAAAATGCACCAAACGGAGCAACATTTGGACATGGCATATCATTTCCAACTGATGCTGTTGACGGCGATTATTTCCTTAGAACCGATTTTTTACCAAAACGTCTTTTCCAATATGATGGCACAAGATGGATTAAAGTTGAAGGTGACGTAAGAATGACATTGTCAAACACAAATACAGAGACTACACAAAAAGGTACATTCATTAATAATACAAGTACTAATGAAATTGCAGGCGAAACTGTACAGGAACGTAGTAGTTTAAGTAAAGCTCTAAGACCTAAAAAACCAGAGGCTGATATCTAATGCAACATTTTTATGACGGACAAATTAGAAGATACGTAACCCAAATGGTTAGGTTAATGAGTAACTTTAGTTATAAAGATGGCGAAGATAAACTTGTAACAGTGCCAGTTATGTACGGTGACATTACTAGACAAGTTGGTAGTATTTTACGAGATAACAGTGAGAACAAACTACCTAGTGTACCCAGAATGGGTGTATATATTGGCGGATTAGAAACAGATAATACAAGAATTTCTGATTCCAGTTTTGTAAGTAAGCAACATATTAGAGAACAAAAATACAATACTGATACACAAACATACGAAGGTATCCAGGGTAAAAATTATACAGTAGAACGTTTACATCCTACTCCGTATATCTTAAACTTAAATGTTGACTTATGGACTTCCAATACAGACCAAAAATTACAACTAATGGAGCAAATATTAGTTCTATTTAATCCTACATTAGAAATACAGACTACTGACAATTATATTGATTGGACTAGTCTTACAACTGTAAGTATTAGCAATATTAATTTTAGTAGTAGAACTATTCCAGTAGGAACAGAAAGCGAAATTGATGTTTCGTCAATGTCATTTACTGTCCCAATATATATTAGTCCTCCTGTTAAAGTTAAAAAGTTAGGAGTAATAACAAATATTATTGCTAGTATACATGACGAATCTAAAGGTACTATTGAAGTTGATTTATCAACACCGCAACTTGATGCTTGGGACGACTCAATTGTAATAGGGCGTGTTGACCGAAACGGAAACGAAATATACGAAACTAGTAATAATGCTACTGTTACAACAATTAGTTACGAAAATCAAGGAGTATATGTTGAAGGTAATAGTATTCAACTAATATATAAAGGTAAAGTCGGAACTGTTGATTGGAGAACATTGTTTGAAGCAATGCCTGGTACTTATGAGCCAGGAGTATCACAAATACACCTAAAACGCTTAGATTACCAAGATGTAGAATATTCAATTGTTGGAACATTTAGTTTAAATCCATTAGACGAAACAAAAATTAGTGTTAATTGGGACGTAGACTCGCTTCCAGATAATACTGTAATAACAGGCCCGGTAGGCGATAGAAGTAATGTAGACTATATTATAGATCCAGCAACAACTGGAACATCTGCATTAAATTTAAGTTCTACAACACCAAGAGTATTAATTTTAAATCCAATTGGCGATATAGTAAATGATGACGGTCCTGATGCATGGAAAAACCAAGACGGATCAGACTTTATAGCACAGGCAAATGATATTATCGAATGGGATGGTACAAACTGGCATGTTGTATTTGATGCATCTGCAAACGATAGTTCAACTGACGTTGTATACATAACTAACCTTACAACTTCTAAACAATACCGTTGGAATAACTCAGAATGGCTACTTTCAGTAGATGGTGAATATCCAAGAGGTACCTGGAGACTAGCACTTTAAAGATAATTATTTGTATGAGCAAAAAAATTATCTGTAGTGGTGCAATCTTTTACACACTAGAAACTAAACGATTCCTGTTTGTTCGCAGGGCTAATACCAAGCGAGATAATGTTTGGGGATTAGTTGGCGGTACAACAGAAGATAAAGAAACTCCGTGGGAAGGATTACAACGAGAAATCAAAGAAGAAATAGGTAATGTTCCTAACATTAAAAAAACTATTCCGCTTGAAACTTTTGTAAGTAACGATACACAATTTTTGTTTCATACATATTTGTGTATTATTGATAAAGAATTTATTCCACAACTTAATAAAGAGCATGACGGGTATGCTTGGGTTAGTTTTAACAAATGGCCAAGACCGTTACACTTCGGATTAAAAAATACGCTCGAAAGCAAAGTTAATTTACGCAAACTTGAAACATTGTTTGAAGTAATTAATTTAATTAATTAGGTATTGATATGAATGATAACGTAACTAAAACAGAATTCGGATATGAAGTATTGTGGGCAAACACAGAACATTATTGTAGTAAGATTCTAGTATTTGAACACATTGGTTCAAAAACAAATATGAGCTTTACTAAAGATACTACTAAGTCTTGGTTTGTTAATAGTGGTGAACTTAGAATACGATGGATAGACACTCAAACAGGAAAGTTATACGAAAATAACTTACGTGAAGGGTCAGTATTTCATGTTCCTCCGTTAATGCCAGTTAGTTTAGAATGTTTATATGCCGGAAGTGCTATAGCAGAAACAGCAACAAAATATAATCCACAAGATGTATATCATGTAATTCCAGCAGGAAATATAGAGTCAGAAGATGAATAACTTATCGTTTAAAAATCTTCCTAAATTTCAACAAGATTTAAAGTACTTTACTGAAAAATTATCAGTAATAACTAATCCTGCACTTAAAAAAGAATGTAATGAATTGCTTAAAGAACTAACGTCACATGCATCACAAATTGATCAAGGTCATGATCCATCAAACAACGGATTTATTAATCCTAGTTCGCTTCATGAAAATAGAGTTAGAATGATCGATATACGTAAAAAATTAACTAGTATAGTTGACGACTTACAGAGAACTTAATCGTTTAATAGTTATTGCACCTACCATTGCTGAATGCAATGTACATTGATATGCATATGTTCCACTAGTATTTTCTGGAATTCTCCAATATAACGTACCGCTATCGAATCCTTGTGCATCAGTGTCTGCTGATACTGTGCCGTCAGTATCTACGTGTAATAAATTTGTAGTAAGTGCATTTAAAGATGCATCTTGTATTTCAAATGGGTGTCCGCCAATATTTAGATTAAATGCGTATGTATGTCCTGATATTAAAATAATAGTTGGATTAGCGCCGGCGTAATGCGGAGCAAATGTATATGACGATGCTGAAATATTGTCAACTCGGAAAGTAGTTGCCGCATGTTCGAAAATTCTATCAACTGTTAATAAGTTTGCATCATTTACATCAGTTAAGTTTGCAAATGTAGTAACACCCGATGCTCCGTTATATGCAATAGTTACTGAATCAGTACCAGCATCAGTAGTTACATTAATACTAGTTCCGCCTACAAGTGTAAGTGTATCAGTTTTTGAGTCTGCAGCTACTGTTGTTTGTCCTGCTACAGCAACATTACTAAATGCATTTTGATTAGTTTCACCTGAACTAGCAGCTACATCTTGGAAGCTAAATCCGCCTGCGCCATTAGTTGTTAGTACTTGATTTACTGAGCCATCTATAATGTTTAAGTCAGTTAAGTCAGTTGGAATGCTTGATGCTAATGCTGCATCTGTTATTCCGTATCCTGCTAGTGTTGTTGGTTTACTAGTAATTGAACTAAACACTCCATCAAACGAATCTGTGATTCCGTAACCAGCAAGTGTAGTTGGTTTTCCTGTTAGACTAGCAAATGACTGTGCTGGTATACTAGTTAAATAACTTGACAAATCTGGCGGTGTATATCTAAATACGCCCGTAGTGTTATCATATGTAATTGCACCGTCACCACTTGCAGTAAGTTCATTACCTACACTAAAGTCTGATAACGTAGCAACAGTTGGTGTATTACTAAAGTTATTATAGTTTAAATAGTATGATCCATCTTGTCCGTCAAGTGTATCTGCATCAGTACCGCCGCCGCCAGTAGTAGCATCAGTTCCAGGTGCCCATTTTGCACCATCCCATTTTAATACACTACCTGTACTTGGAGGCGTTGTTGTTGTGTCAACGTCTGATAAAAAGTCTACGCTAAATGCACTTAGATTAATTTCAATATCATTACTATCTGTTAAATTTTGTGTGGCTATATTAGTGCCGCCAATAATATCAAATGTACTTGCAGGAGTTGTTGCAGTTAATGTTCCGTCGTCTGTACCAATACTTGAAAATAAATTTGGATTAGATGCAGAACCTGTATAATTAAGTGTTAGAGTTTTTCCTACTACACTACTAGCAATATCAGTGCCGCCAGCAATGGTGATTGTATCAGTAGCTGTTGTAGCTGTTGCACTGCCTGTATCACCTGCAACAGTTTTAAATAATGCAACTCCAGATGCACCATCAACAATATTCCATACAGAACCATCCCACTTCCATGTAGTTGTGCCATCTGTATATGTGTCATCTATGTTAGCTGTTGCTGGAAAATTTAAAGCCATTATATAGTTCCTTTTTTATATTTATCGTAACTGAGGTCCGACATTACGAATTGTTATAGGACCTGAATATGACATTGGATTATAAACAGCATATTTAGAGAACATTATGTTAGGTTCAGATCCTAGTAAACTTTGGTTTAAGTTATCATAATCTGTACTTGATCCTGTATTATATACCACATTTTTTGCATCATTAATAATATCTTCTCGAATACGGTCTGGGCCTTTTGATGGTACTGACTGTGCCTTTAATGCAGCAAGTCCTGCTACTTGAGGAGATGCCATTGAAGTGCCTCCGATATTCATAATTTTATAACTATCATCGTCTGGGTAATCTATTGTAGTATATGATGCATCGCCTATATTACTTGCTGTACTTACTACACCGTTACCTGGAGCCCATATATTTACAGCTGGTCCTCTAATAGATGACGTAGCTGTTTTATCATAAAAACTTCCGCCGGAAGATTGGACACTACTATCAATATTACCTACATTTAATGCACGATCACTATATGGCGAAGAGCCTCTGTGGTAATCATAAGATACAGCATTAAACACCACAACATTATTATAATCTAATCCGTTTGAAACATCGTGCTTCATTGGAGTATTACCAGCAGCAATACAAACATGAATTCCGGCGTCAATCATAGCTTCAATTTCAGCGTCAATTGATCCTACACGAATAGGCATTCTAAAACCGCCGGCTTCGGTTGCTGTTGGTACACCCGTAGCTGCCCATAGTACATATCGATCTGTATACGTAGATCCCCATGTCCATGCTGTTCCTCTATAAGATCCACTTGATGGATTACTAGATATTACAGTACTGTAGCCCCAACTCATATTAACAACTGTCGGGCGTTTTGCGCCAGTAGCCGGATCTATTGGTTTACTATTATGCCATAATCGTATAGCATCAAATGCATCACTAATTGCTGTACCGGTACCGTCAGTTCCGGATAACGTTTCTAAGCCCGCTAACTTTTGTGAATAAATTTGGGCACCTTTTGCCCAACCGTATGTTTTACCTGTAGCTATGCCTGCACAGTGCGTTCCATGGCCGTCAGCATCTCTATAATAGTTTGTACTTTGTGTTCCAGTAAGTCCACTTTCTGTATACCAGTCAATTTGTTGTAATCTACTATTACCATCTTTATCTTCCCACTCAGGATGATCTGCTTGTATGCCACTGTCTTGTATTACAACATCAACTCCAGTGCCGTCAATAGCATAATCATAATCTCCACTTAGTGTGTTTTGGAAACCAAATGTTGAATTGTCATCTGCTGTACATCTTCTAAGACCCCAATTAACATAACTTGATTGTAAATTTGATCCTCTATAAAAAGTACCCGTTTGTCTAGCTGCATACCCTATCTCAATATCGTCTCTTTGATCGGGAGGTATTTCTACACATAAAACTCTTGGGTCATTTTTTAATTCTTCTGCTTCGTCGTCAGTAAGCATCCAGTGAGTCATGCGATCCGAACCCAGTCTTGGATTAGCAACTTCTACTGTTCTATTTGGTATTGGGCCTTCGCCTGTTGACGCTGTTAGTTCAGCATCAAATGCCTCTAAGTCTTCACCTCGATTAACAACAACAACATATTCCTTTTCCATTAGTTTAAGTCAGCCCAAGCTGTACCTGTGTATACTTGAAGTTTATTATTAGTTGTATTATAAATCACTTCGCCTGTTGTAGCTGTAAGTGCATTTCTTGCAGTAGATGTATAACTGCTAAAGACAATACCTAGTGCACCAGTCTTAGCTACTTCGGCGCTAGTTTGGTTAAAGATGCCTAATTGGTTGCCAGTAGCTGACTCACCAATTGCTCCAACTCTTTGTGGCCCGCCAAACCCAGGACGTCGAATTTGAATATGTTCCCCAACATTACCATTTTTATTTGTATAGATAACGGCGTCAGCAAACGTACTAGTATTACGACTAAACTGTCCTGTGCCGTTTTTGTCGAGATTGATACCGTCAACATTTGAAATAGCTGGACTTGTCGATAACGTTGCACCTAAAAACACACTACCGTCATCAACTTTAACACTAGAACCTCCGTCTGTCATTATAACGCCATCGGGTGCTGTTAGTGTTATTGAACTAGCACTAGTAAATGTTGGTGAACCTGTGCCTGCATTAATATAAGCGTTTGCTGTAATGTCTCCAACTATAACATTGTTACTAGTAGTTGCTCCTCTGTCAGTTACACTATCTAATGTGTCTGTTTCGGTATATGATGTTATATAATTTTCGTCATTAGTCCATTGACTATTGCTTCCGGTTTTGTTTGTAAACTCTGTTGCACTGTCTGCTGTAATAAAGTTATCTATTGCAGGTGGAGTATATGTAAACACACCAGTAGTATCGTTGTATGCTAATGATGGCGTAGCATTTGCACTTCCTGTAACAATAGATAAATCTGTTAACGCAATGCCGCCTCCACCGCCACCGCCGCCGGATGATGCAAATGTAATAGTATCTCCGCTAGTAGTAATGGTCATGCCAGACCCTGCAACAAGATTTACTGTATCAGTTGTGGTATCTGCGGCTACTGTTGTTTGACCTGTTACAGCAAAATTTGAAAAAGCGTTTTGGTTACTATCACCGGAGCTTCCGCCCGAGCTAATACCAACTACTGGTTGTATCCATTGAGACCCATCTACATCAGTAATATAAACATAGAGAGCGCCAGTATTACTATTAAGCCAAATATTACCTTGTGACGGAGTTGCTGGAACAGATTCTGAAACATCAATGCTTGCACCTGCTGAAGCAGTTATGCCTGCTTGATTAGCTTTTGTTAAAAAGTCACTGTCGGTTATATTAGTTAAATCAGTTTTTGCTAATCCAGCTGTAGTTGCTTTTGCTAAAAGAGCATTATCAGTAACATTTGCTAAATCTGATGTTACTAGTTCATAGCCACCAGCCAATGCGCCACTATATACTCTTAATGAATTTGTTGCTTTATTAAAAAAGACTTCACCACTAGAACCAACGTTTCTATCTAGAAAGTCGTCAGGTCTAGGAATTATTCTAATTCTATCGACAACTGGTGCTTGATTTGATGCCATTAAAAAACTCCTTTATATAGAGTATTTATCTGTGTATGCTATGATACTACTTCTTTATCTTTTCCAATTTCGTTTAAATACTCATAGATATCAGTTGACGATGCAATAAATTTAGTAATACAATCTACATGTAATAACATTGATTCGTATCCAGGGATACTAAGAAAACTAATATGTTGTATTTCTTCTACAGGGCCTTTTTTATAGTCTTCCATAGTAATTGGCTCTTCTAATAACTCGCGCCTATGACTATTCCTAGTTGCAACAGTATTTTGTATTATCTCGTCTTCATCTTTATAAAAAATAATAACATCTTCTTTTTCTAATAATTTAGTTAACATTTTTTGCAGACGTAATCTATCTCTTTGAAATTTTCGCATTGTATACGAGTCTTTAACTTTTTTAGGTGTATTTGTAAATATGACATAACCGCCATCTGTTTGAAATTCTTCAATAGCCATTATTTTCCTCCAAAATGCTTATTGTATATATCTTGTACTAAGTTACGTCGAATTTTAAATGTAAAATTCATAATAAATCTTTTCTTTTTAAGCCAAAGTTCGTCACTTTTATTTTTGTCTCGTACTACTAACTCAAATTTTTCTTCTGACAAAGGTATTATTTGTGCTAATGGTGTTCCTGCTTTAAGCAAATATTCACCTTTCGGAATATTATAATATGCTTGAACATTAAGCTCAGTACTTACACTAGGGTCTAATATTCCAATACTACTATCAAGTTCAAAACTATCTGGGTATGCAATTGGTATCATTATAAACTTAACACCCTTAGGTGCAATTACATTCCAAGGAGTATTAAATTTAATTAACGGAGACATACTCCAAGGCCTAACTGGCATTAATGTTTCAACACCTGTTTCTTGCTTACTAAGAATTTCTTTACCATTTGCTAAATCATGTATATCAGAAGTAGGAACTGTCCATTTAAATTCTTTACCATCGCCCATTGTTTCAATTAGTACATCATGCCACATTGGAACAATATAGCCGTGCCTATTTAAGTCAAAGATTCCAGGACATTGTGCAATATGATCCATTCTTCCTTTTGACGTTTTAGAAGCGTTTTTAAAATCTCCTAATGCTCGTTTTTGCCAGTTTGTAATAAATTTACTTGCTGGTATAATTGGACATGCTTCTGCTACTCCAGGAATTTCTGAGAAGAATTGTATCTTTTTCATTTTGCTATCCTAATATCAAATGCAATATTAATCCTATTTTTACTTGCATGTTTATTTGTTTCAACTTCGTGCGGTAACCAACTAGGCCACATTATCAAATCTTTATCAGCAGGAGTAAAATAGAAGTCTCTAACAAAAGGAGAAATTGCATCACAATCTCCTAATACATTTGCTGGATTTACTATTCTTAAGTCTCCAGTATCGGCACCTTTTACATAGTATACACCAGAAAAAATTGCATCTTTGTGACTATGCATTACGTTTCTACTACCTGGCTTGTTTACATTTGTCCAATAAGTTAGTATGTACTTACGTTGATGGGTAGTCATTAACTTTGAAAATATAGAATCTAACTCACTATAGTAATCTACATTTTCATTAACTAGATCTATAATTGCATCAGTCAACCAATCTGTATCTTTATATACATGTGACGATCTCCAACAATCCAAATTAGTAGCAGATGTTGATTGTGTTGAATCGTATACATTATTAATATCGTCAAGTAATTTAGATACTTGTACTTCTGTACCTATATCTTCTTTATGAAAAAACTTGGCTGATAGAATTTGTGTCATCTTCCGTACCATTCTTTTAAGTAATCGTAATGATTTATAAACATATCTTTTGCTAACTCAATTCTAGCGGTGTGCGATTTACAAAAATACTCAGCATACTCTTTTTGTTTGTCTGTTAATGTTGATTCTACTCCTTCGTATGCACCGCCTGCATGAAGCATACTAAACCATTGTGTAACACAGAACATACTGCTAGGTGTTAAGTGTAAAAATCTTTTTGGACTTGGTAAAAATGCATCAAGTATTTCTTTAACAAACCTTGGTCTATCTTCTATCTTTTGTTGGCGTATTTCTTTCCAAAACTCTGTATCATTTCTTGTACTAAAATAGTAATGCGACCAAACAAACGTAAATATCTCTGCTGACATTTCACCAAAGCCTTGATTCATTAATTGTTTAGCTTGATCTGCCCAAACGTTTTGATTTGCATTTAATAAATCAGCTAAACTATGTACTAGTGCAGTAGTAAATGTAATTCCTGTTGCCTCTAGAGGTTCAACAAACCCTGCACTAAGACCAACGCCTACTACATTTTTTAAAGCAATCTGCGTATGGGCTCCACATTTCATTTTTAAGTGTCTAGCCGGTGCAACATATTCGCCTAAATGTTTTCTTAATTCTGTTTCTGCATCTTCATCACTAATGTGTTTACTTGAATATACATATCCATTTCCTATTCTTGTAAAGATAGGAATAGTAAAACACCACCCCGAATTCATTGTTGTTGCTTTAGTATACGGGTGACATTCTTCTTGTGGATTAGTATACTGAGTTTGTATCATTACAGCTCTATCAGCTAATAATCCTAAATCATTAAATGATTGCCATTTTGCTCCTAACTCTTTTTCAAGTAGTACACTAGTAAATCCTGTACAATCTAAAAACAAATCGCCTGTATATTTTTCTCCGTCATCGTTAATTAGATATTCAATACCTTTTTCATTTTGTGTTACTTTAGTAATCTTAGTGTTAATATATGTAATGTCGTCAATAATAAGATCTTTAATAGTTTTAATAATTTGATAAGCTGAAAAATGTACAGATCCATATCCACTTGGTCCCATACCTGTATTAACATCTAGATAATCCTCATATTTTAAAGATACATTATTTTTAGCAAGTTGATATGCCGGATGCCAGTCTGCTAATTCTGAATAAGGCTTATCTATGAAATAGTCTGAAAAGAAGAAGTTTTCAGCAATAACACTATTTGCTGTAGTATCGTTATCAACAAAATACGGTTCGTCATTCCATCCAATACATTCTACACCGTACTTAAAAGATGCATCACTTGCATTCATCCACATATGAGGAGGTATTCCGCATCTCCATAAAAACTCTGCTGTTAAAGGTTGTGTTCCTTCTCCTACTCCAATTGGCCCAGCATCTGAATCTTCAATTAATACAATTTCAACTGGTGTTTGCAGTTGATTTCTTAAATATGCAGCTGATAGCCATCCACTTGTGCCGCCACCGAATATTACAATTTTTTTTACTTTATTTAAAAACATTACATTACCTATATGAAAATTCAATATTAAATGATAAAGAAACTCTTTCCTTATCAGATCTATTTGGTTCTACTTTATGCAATAACCAGCTAGGAAATAATATTATCATTCCTGGTTCAGGCGGAACTTTAACAATATTACTATACTGATTACATCTATGCGGAAAAGATATAACAAACGGATTAGGACTTTTAAAAGAAATCATTCCGCTATCTTTATGAGCTTTATGATAATATACACCACTAACTACGTTTGGTTGATATCCATGTTCATGAAGTCCAATGTTTTGGTCCTTATCAAACGTATTTAACCAAGAAGACTGTATGTGCAATTCGTCTGTTACTGGTTGTTGTGCATCGTTAAGATATTTGTTTACATGTTTAAAGATTAATTCTTTAGTTGTATCTAAATTAAAATTTTCTAACACATTAATTTGTTCGTCTGGAATAAATGTAGTAAGTGCTGTATCATTGTCAGGCTGCCAGTCATTTTTAAATTTTAACTTAGGCATAACTAGGGAAAGTTCTGATTCAACAGCAGTATCAAAGACGTTGTCAATATATATCGGGGTACTAAAAAAATTATGTATCATGTTCTAATAACCAATATGTATAAACCATTCCACCATTCATTTGGATTTTCTTCACTGTTTAGTAATATTTTTTCGTATGTTACTAATCCTTCGCAATCATTAATTGCCTGTCTTGAACCTTCAACGACACCGTCCCAATTTGCATCATCTAGTATCATTACTACTTCATCTGCAAATGTATTCCAATAATGTACAATAGCATTATATGTACTTTGTGCATCGTGTGGACCGTCATAAAAGAACATTTGTATTTGTTTACGCCAAGGTGTAGTATCAACTGTCATCATATCAGCATTAACTACAGTTACACCACCTGACTGGGGTTGATAGCGTTCAACATTATTTTTAAATGCTTCAAAATCATTTGGTGGAAGTGTTTCATCTTTTTGTGGTTGTATTTGTTCTTGCCATTGATCAATAGCAATAGCATTTATAGGATTATCTTTAATAACAGAGCATAATGTAGCACCCAAGTATGATCCAATCTCTAAATAACTTCCAACACCTTGTGCTATTCCGTTTAATACGGTTTGTACTCTTGGACTAGTTAGACCAGGAACATCGACTTTTATTTTAGGTACTCCACTGTCAGCAATAACAGTCGCTACATGTTTAATAAGGTCACTATGATCTAAGTCTGATTTTGCTTTATAAATTTTATCACAGTATTGACATTCCCAACAATCAAACTTACAATTTTTAATTTTATCACGCCATATGTTAATAGGCTTATCTTTTAAATTTGTTTCTTTAAGATATTTTTCAAATCCTGCTGCAACAATTTCTTCATCTCTGTCCCACTTACGAATTATTTCTATTGTTTCGTAAAGTCTTGGTATTGCTTCGCGTCCATGCATTTTAAAAACATCAATACCTAAATCATTTAAAAACTCTTCCCAGTCTTCTTTCCAAGGTGGTAAATCTGCTGTTTTTAAATGCACTGAAGGATCTATTACGTCCCACTTTGGACAACTAACACGGCTTATAGGATCGTTAAAGTATTGAGGAGTTTCGCCTTGACGTGTGTTGTTAAATTCAAAATGTTCAACCATCATTGGACAGTTACCTAAACATCCTTCATTAGCAAGTAAACTATATTTAATATCTTTACCTAAGTTTTCTTTAATCCAAACTTTTGCATCTTTAAGGCGTAGTAATGTATCTCTATCACGCATCAAATCTCTATCAAGATTAATATAATCAAATCCTACTTTAGCAAGATTTACTATTTCGCTTGCTGTACGCACATCACGTAATATTGTGTTTTTAACGTGAAGCTCTGGAAATGCTTTTTTAATTTGACCTGTTGCCATCCAGTGGGTATGTGGAATAGTAACTGTTCTTACTCCGGCATCGTATAACGGTTTGAAGTTTCGTATGAGAGTATCTAAATTAGATTGTGTTGGTGGTACTGTTGTATTATTAAATGTAGCACTAATTGGAATACCTAATTCTTTTTGTATATACAATGCTGTATTAATAGCATATGTATAATCTTCATTGTGCATAAAAATATCGCCCATTGCATCTTGTGCAAACGGGGGTATTCTACATGTAAAATATACATCGTAAATAAGATGTTTATGGTCCTTTAGAAAATCAAAATACTCTTGAAATTGCTCAGGAGTAAGTTTAGGATTTAAAGGTACACTAAAAATTTTCTGCATTTATGTCTCACTAGTATAGCTATATTTTATACTTAGTATAGCAGATAATGTGCTGTTTGTCAAGCTGGATTTTGTATCCAATCAACTTCAAATGTTGGCTTACGAGCAGATAAGTTTGTTCCTGGAAAGTTACAACCAAAATAATTATACATTAATCTTTGGCCTTGATCTAATGATGTAACTTCGTTTAACATTTTTGTTAATGCAGTAATATATCCATTATTGGGATCAAGATGTGTTTTTATATGTATCATCATGACTGTTTTTAAAAACTCTATACCGTTATTTGTATCCTCAGCTGTTAAGTCGTAATAAAATTTAGGCCCTTCGTCAGTATGCGTGTCGCCAGTATCCTGAACAATTTGCTCGTATATATTAGTTTGTTTAGCAACTGGTATTTCTCCGTTAACTGCTGTTACAAACTTATATGACTTTGCTACCTTTTCCGTAACAACTTTACCATTTAGCCAGTCAACAAATGTTCCATCGGGTGCTGTTGATACAGTATAGTTCCAAAAATCACCTATACGTTCCATACCTGCCATCCAACGTGGATCATTACTTGCTATAGTTTCATGTATTATATATATCATAATCGTCATTTCCATTCGGAGCCGTTGCAGATTGCGATGTTATTTGCTCTCTTTGAACTGCTTCTGGTAAAGGAAGATCTTTAGTTGGGTCTTGGCCACCAATTTTTAATTTTTCATCTACTTCAAGTTGAAGATTAGATTGAACTTGTTGTAACTGGGCTGCATAATTAAGAGCAAGTCCTAATGTTTCTGATTGTTGCTCTGGCGCCATACTTAAAATAGCATCCATATTACCAGTGCCAATTCTACCGTAAAATACCAAGTCAGTTGATGCTTGTTTTGCTAATCTATTTGTCCAATATTCTGCTTCGTAAACGTCTTCTTCTTCAGTATTTAAGATATCCATATATGTTCTACCCGAACCGTCTGGAAGTACTGCTTCGTCAGACTCTAAAAACTCATTAATAAGATCAATAAGATTCTGGCGTTCAAGGTAATATTCACGTAGTTTTTTCTGTGATTGCTGTAAGTTTTTAGTTTCGTTGTCAGCTTCAATTTGTGCTAATCTTTTATCAAATTGATCATCAGTGTTATCAGCAATCCATTGATTGCGATCTCTTTCAACTTCCCACTTTTTATTATCATACAAAACTTGTTGTAGAGTTTCTTCCCTACTTCTTAGTTCTAGCATCCATTGACGCAATTTTGCAAATGGTGTAATTTGTGTTTGTCCAACAAACCATTTTATTTTAAATTTGGGGTTAGACCATTGCTTATTATAAGCAGCACTTAATGTTTCTTTTTCTTTATCTGATAACTGTTCAGTGTCAGTAACTAACGGCATTGTTGGTGCATCACCAAAATACTGTTTCTGTCTATCAATACGGGGGTCTGTCATTTATATCTCCTAAAAAATAATTCCAAGTATTACTTATACGAGTATTTAACTAGACTAGCCGCGCCATGCGCCGAAACCTGAACTACGTCCTGCTGGACCTTTTGGCTCCATTGAAGAAGCACCTGCGGTTTGTGTTTCTGAAGCATATACAAATTTAGCAGCTAAATTATTTTGAAGTCCGTTATATTGTCCTAACATATAGGATTTGTCATTACCTAGTGTATAATTTTCTTCACCGCAGTTAGTATACGCCTTATTCATGTAACTTCCGCTTGCTGTTGTATCTGTAAGATGATTAGTTCTTCTATATGTATATCCGCCTGCCCAACTTCCGTTGTTTCCTATATACCCATGAACTAATTTAGATGATATGTTCTTTTGTTGAAAATGGTATCCTGGTTGTGTACCTGATCTTGCTAATAATGTTTCACTTGCAAAATTAAAGTTCCAGCAATATATTGTGCCGCTGTACCCTTCGCCCATATACCAAGTTCCGTAGTTTTCTGCACTTGTTCCCCAGGGGCCACCTGCTGTTGAACCACCTTGGCCGCCTGTAGTAGTTAGACCTGGTCTGGCATACATCATTTCGGTAACAGTGTCAAAACGTTCTACGTCTGATCTTCCGCCGCCTGTAAGCCAAGTTGCTAAGTGTTCTTTAAATACGCAACCCATATGACCTCTATTATTAGCCATATTTGAACCGTTCTGCGTAGTAAACGCTGAATCAGTACGCATAGAAAATCCAGTTGTAATATTACCACTAGCATTATGTGCGTTAGTTGTTCCAAAATAGAATGCTTTATCTAGTCCTACAGCACCTGATTTATAATTTCCAGATCTTGCTAGTAAGTCTCCTAAATCAGTCGCTGTATCATTTGAATGATCAACTCTGTTTACATTTCTCCAAACAGCTGCACTTTTGTATCCACCCATAACGTATCCTGCTACTACAATTTGTCTTGTATACCAAGGAATTGTAAAGTCTTGCCAAGCATTGTTATGTAATGTTGAATAATACTCAACCGCACTAGTATCTGTATTATATCGTAATGTTCCTTCTGTAGATCCAGTACGCTGACCTGTTGTACCTACTGGAACTCTAAGATATCCAGAATCGTTAATATGAGTATTTTTTAAAGTTGCCATTGAATATTATTCCTTAATTAATTCCAGCCGCACACAGCACTACTCATTCCTGCTTTACCTTTAGGTTCGCCTGATGCGCCTAACTGGAAGCCTGAATCTGTATTATAATTCCATCTGTGTGATAAGTTATTCTGTAGTCCGTTATATTGTCCTAGCATATACTGATGGTCTTGACCCATTGTATAGTTTTCTTCACCGCAATTACCAAGTGGTTTATTTACAGTTCCTGATGTACTATTAGTAATAAAATTAGTTTTTCGATACGTATAGCCACCTTGATAACTTCCGTTATTACCTGCCCATGCATAGTTGTGTTTACTCTGTACTGATTTCTGTTGGTGATGATTACTTATTGTAGTGCCGCCTCTAGATGTAAGTGTTCTTGTTGCAAATGTAAAATTTCTATTGTCGTTGGACGTATACATAATTCCATAAGTTTCATGACTAGCACCCCAGGAGTCTGATGACCACAATGTAGGACTAAGCACAGATACCACTGATTTTGTAACCATGTTGTATTCTTCAATATTAGCAGAGCCGCCACCAACAGTAAATGCAAATACATCTTCTTGGAAAACTCCGCCTAAACGTATTCTATTATAACTTAAATTACGTGAAATATCAGTAGCATTAGTTTCTGTTCTCATATTGAAAGCAATAACATAGTTTGAACTTGCAACGTGAGCATTACCTGCACCAAAGACATACGCATAATCTTTACTACATGCTCCCCATTGATAGTTAAATGCTCTTTCGATACTACCGTCACCTAAGTTAATTGTAGTATCTGTTTGTGTAAAACACTTATTAACATTATTCCAAACAACTGCACTTTTGTATCCACCAAGCACATATGCTGTAGTAATAATTGTTCTATGAGGAAATGCTACACTATTTGACTCCCATGCATAACCATCCCAGTATTCAACAATTCCTTTATTACTGTTTAGTCTTACAGCACCAAGTTCGTTTGCAGGTCTATCACCGTCTGTTCCTATCGGTAATCTTAAATAGCCTGTGTCATTAATATTTGTGTTTAGTAAATCTGCCATGTTTTATATTCCAAATCTATGTCTTAAAGAATCTGTATTACTTCTAATTTCTTCGTCAGTATGTCTATCAGCATGTGCGGAAAAGAATTTTATATCTCCCCAATACTGACTTCCAGAGTTTACATTGGTGCTGTTACCGCTGTGATATCCGCCAATTGACCCAAATCCTCTATTATACCTGCCGCTTGAATTTGTAAAACTTCCAGCAAGGAACCCATTAATAAAAAACTTATGAGTTGGATTATCGCTATTGCTCCAACTCCACGCATATACAGTAAACATTCTTTGAGTGTTCCCACCGCTAGTATATTGTTTACTGTCATAACAAGGAAATTGCGTATCTTGATTCGCACCATTGTCAATGAAGCCAGCGCCGTCGTTATCGTACACACCAACATTATAAGCACCGCTTCGTATAATTACATGATGGTCGCCACTGCCATAACCTCTTGTAAGTGTTCGCCACTCAGATGTACTAGTTTTTACTCTAGACACACAATAGTAAGTAACGTCCCCTTCTAAAGATATATTAGCTGAATTTTTAGCTTGGCCGTAACTGCCATTGAAATCCATATATCCGTCAACACCGTAACTATTACCAGCAAGTGTACTCGTAGTACCGTTTATGTTAGAACCTGTTCCATTAACGTTATTTTGGTAAGCACTAGCATTTATGTTAAAATTATTTGCATTGCCTGATAAATCATACCATACTGTTCCGTTACCTGGATACGATTCTGGTATTGTAGCATCTAGTTGGCAAACACAATTCCTACGCATAAATGCACCTTGTCCGGTTCTAACATCTCCCCAAAATCCTTTAAAATAGTATTCTACATAACCTAAGTCAGTATTATATCTCATATCACCATCTGTTGGTGTTCCAGGACGTTGTGCAGTTGTACCCGACGGAAGATTTATGTTTCCGGTTGAGTTTATTGTTGTATTTTTTAACGTTGCCACTAGGCTAGCTCCCTATTTACTTTTTTTTAATTCAGCAATTTCGTTTGTTAATGACTTAACAGACTCAATCAAGTATGCTGTAAGTTTGGTGTAGTTAATACCAAGTGGTTTACCAGCATCATCTAGTTTAACTAGATTTGGTAGTACATTATATACATCTTCAGCAATTAAACCTGCTTCGTGTTTTGTGCTTCCGTCTTTACGATCATATGTAACACCTGATAATTGTAATACACTTTGTAGTGCATCAGTAATAGGATTAACATTTTCTTTAAGAGTAATACTTGAATCCTCTACAATACTAGTTGCTGTCATTGTGCTAAAACTACCATTAGCTCTACTAGCGCCGCCTATTGTTGTACCGTCAATATTGCCGCCATTACAGTCAATAGTTGATACAGTTGTAGTACCACCTAAGCTACTGTTAGCGGTTGTAGTAATTGCTGTTGCTGATAACATACCACTTGAAGGAACAAATGACAGTTTTCCGCCACTATAATTTAAGCCTGTAACACTACCATCATTAGCATCGGCGTCATCCATTATGGCAACGTAATAGGTGCCCGAGTCTCCTGTTTGGTTTGTTGTTTCAAAACTAATATCACCGAATGATAAATTACCTGAAGTATCACTTGTTATTGCAAAACCATTTGACGATGGCAATGCTGTTGGCATAGTTAATGTATAACTGCCGCCCAATGTAGATGGTGATTTAAGTCCAGCATAATTACTACTTGCACTATCGGCTAATTTTAAAGTTTTTTCAGCGTTTAGTTGAATATGTTTGGCAGACTTAACTTCTCCAGTTCCGTTAGGGTCGAATACCATATCGACATTGTCTTCAATAGTTTGTAAGTTATTCTCTTTGGCAGTGAATGTACCTAAAACCGGACCACCCTGTACACCTGTTGTTATTCTACGCATTATTATTCTCCTTAAACTGTTGAGGTTTCAATACCGTATATTACAACACTTACATCTGTACTGTCGCATCTACATACAATATTTTTGCTCGCATCAATAACAATTCCGCCTCTTTCAAGTACACCGTTACCAATTAACTGTGAGTCAAATTCAATGTACTCTGAATTACCTGGTGTTCCTGAAGCAGCTAATGCTACACGAACAGCTCTGTTATTTGCTGATCTATTTGATACACTTACAGTTACTACTGAAAATGTATTAGCAGGTACAGTGTATACAGTTGTATCTGTATTAGCACTTAAATCTGCTGTTCCTAAAATTCCTGTTGCCATTTTAATTTCTCCTAATGTTATCTTAACATGTAATTATATGCTAGTGGTAAGCCAAGAACACTTCCACTAAAGTTAACGTTTGCTTTGATATTTATCGTTTCTCCAGACACTGTTGTTATCTGATTGGTGTTAATAAATATATCGCCTGCTGTTACTGAGTTCACGTTCAATGATGCACCACCACCACCAATTTGAGCCTCAATATACGCTTTTACAGCTCGTTGTGTTGGAACTACTGTATCTGAATTTGCTGTAAAGAACGGGTCTGTACTAAATTCTGTAATACTTGCTGAGTTACCACCTAGTGTAACTTCACCTAGTGATAATTCTTGTAGTCCTGCAATATTAAATGCATCAGCATCAAGTGTTGCAACACCTGTTGCCTGTTCAATACTAAACAATGCACCTACTCTAAAGTTACCATCTTGGTCAGTTGCTGTGTAGAATACTCTACCTCCGTCAAAATCATTTGTTTCTTGACTTTGTACTGGAGCATTAACTGGAGTTCCTGGATAGTTAGTATCTGCAAAGTTACCTGTACCAATGTCTAAGAAGTCATGTCCTGTTAAACGTACTTGACTAAATCTAATACGTTTTGATACACTTGCTTCATTTGCTGGTGCTTCAGTAATTGTTAATGAAGGACTAACTTGCAAGAATCCTTTCTTAGAACCATCGTTAGTACCAATTAAACTTACAGTACTAACAAGTTTAAAGAACTTATTAGGTATTCCAGCAATTACAACGTTTGATCCTGGAACTGGTGTTGATGTTAATCTCTTAACAGCAATAAATGCTCCGTTTTGGAAGAAGTCTGCTTTACCGTTACTGTTTTCTGCATTTACAGTTGCAGTAGCTGTTGTAAAACTTGTTCCTCTATTATTAAATGTTGGATTTGCTATCGCACCGTTACCAATTCTAACTTGTAATTCAACATCTGTAATATTGTTTGGATCAGTAATTGTAAGTGTTGGAGCACTAGTGTATCCGCTTCCTGGTTCTTCAATATTGATTTGGAATAGTTTTTGGTTTGCAATAGCTGCTCTTCCTCTTGCTTTTGCACCAATTTTAACTTCTTCAACTACTGAAGTACTGTCATATGTGTGACATACAAACTTACCATCTTGTCCTGGATTACCAAATGCAATTGCGCCATAACCTGAACTTCCATTTGCTGTTATAGTTTTAGTTGACCATTGTATTCCATTCTCTGAATATGCAATAGTATCTGGATCATCTTGGAATGTAACAACAAATATACCCTGTCCGTATGCAATATTACGTGGAGCACCTACAGTTGGTAATGTAGCATCAGTCCAATTTTGACCATCTAAACTAAATGCTGCTTTTGTTCCACTTGCCGCAATTGCAACAAATCTACCATTACCCCAAACTATATCAGTCCATGTATCTGTAGATAAGCCTGCGCCTGCACTCCATGTAACACCGTCTGTACTAAATGATGTTGTATTAGTTCCAGTTTTTAGTGCAACAAATAATCCTTTACCATATGTTAATAAATTAAATCCAGTTGACGGAAGTGCATTACTAGATACTGCCCATGTTTGACCAGCATCTTGACTGTAAGCAACATCTCTATCGCCTACACTGCTTACAATAAATCTATTATCGTTTACTCCGACATTACCATATGCAATACTCTTGCCACCAGATGCAGCAAGTGAGTTTGGTAATGTTGATGCTGTCCACGCATCGCCGTCTACACTGTATGCTGCTACATTTGAATTATTACAAATTGCTACTACAGCACTTGCTTTATAAACACTGGATCCGTCATCTACTAATCCAGTTGCTATTGCATCATAAAATCCTGCACCCGGACTTGGTAATGTTTCTGCTGTCCAAGTAATGCCGTCGACACTTTTTGCGCCAGCTGTTCCAGTTGTTGGAATAGTAATGAACAATCCTTTTTGTCCAATTCCAGCAAAGTCAAAGTCTACAACTGCACCAGTTGTTGAATTAACTGTTGTAATTGTAACAGTAATATCATTATCAGTTGATGCGCCATCTAAAGTTGTTCCTGGTATTGTTACAGTATCAAGTCTAGTATAACCTGTACCTGCACCGTTTAAAGTAACATAGTATTTTTCGCCGTTTCTAGTAACATCAAAAGTTACACCAGTACCGTCTGATTCAGTAGTAGTTGCTAATGCTGTATACTCTGCTGAAGTTTCTACAAATATCGATTTATTTGCTACCAATGCACCTGCTAAAGATCTTTGTGTATTTGATTGTGCTGGAGCAGTAAATGCTGCTTGTGGCTCAATTTGATATGTTGATGTTGAGTTAGGAGCTGCAAATGTTGTTCCTGGAACAACGTGATCCCAACCTGCTGTACCATCTGACACTTTAGTAATACTTGCACGTTTTGTACCTGCATCGTACGAGTCGATAATACCAAATAATCCTATACCAGCACCACCAATAACTTGAAGTCTCATACCAACATAAGCTGAACTTACATTACCATCTGTTGACGAAAGGTCAATATATGTTGCAGAACCTGATTGTGCAACGTTTGATACTAGTGTATATCCACTACCACCTGCTGTATCTGGTGTAGATTCAATAACACGAGTTTGGAACATTGCTCCATCTCTATATTCGTCTGCTATTACTACTTCGTTATCACCTGGACCAAATACTTCAATTAATGCTTCAGTATATTCGTTACCTGCATGACTAAATTCAACATTTAATAATTCATTATTGTTTGTATTAATTCCTGATATAGTTGCACTATATTGTGTTGCGTTATCAATAACTGCTGTTACTGGAACTTCTGTTGGATCAACACCTTCTGCTGACGAACCAAATTTACCATATGAGTTATTACCATTAGTTGCACGTACTCTTCCACCTGTTTCTGCTAGATAGCCTATGTGTGAGTAATATGTAAATACCGACACAAGCTCTGCTCTACCATTGTTAAGAATGTGCGCTCCGATACCATCTGATATAACTTGTGTAAAGTCATTACTAACAATTGAATCATTGCCGCCGTTATGTAATGCACCGTCAATACGCTGTCCTGTTGCTGCAAAACCAAATGTTGTACAGTTTTGTACGTATGGTGAACGTGCTGTAATCCATACACGTTGATCATCTGGGCCCCAACCTGGATCTAATGAACAATATGCTCCTGCGGTTGGTCTCTGTGTACCAAACGAGTTTGCTGGTCCTAAGTCGCCTTTCAGTCCTTTCATTGACTGAAGTCTTATACCTGTACCATTACGTAAGTAATAGAAATCTTCTTCTTGTGATCCTATAATACTGTTTACATAAAATCTTGCAGCTAATCTTGTTTTATAACTTGCTGGTCTATAAAATGTTAGTGCATTTTCTACATTACCAATTTTATATTGACGTTTCCATGTCTGCGCCCATTCAAGATCCCATTTCATTGCATTAATATATTCTTTAACATCACGTTTGCAAATTGTTTCGCTGTAAACGTATGCTTTTTCAATTTTAATTGAGCCACTCCATGGATTATCTACAGCTACTTCTGTACCGTTTATACTAGTTGATACAGTAAATTGTGTACTACTAATTATTTCTTTTACATAATACTTTGCAGTAGGATCAAACAAACTAGAGTTTTCTAAAATGCTATTTGTATTAGTTAACTTAACTTCCATGCCTTCATCTAACCAAGCTGTTGAAGTAATTGTTAATCTGTTAGAATTTGTTCCACCTGCTGAACCGCCAGCAAGTACTGATGTTGCTGTAACAGTGTCACTAAAGTAATCATTCACATAAGCAACAACTTCGTCTGCAATAAAATCTTTGTTCATTTCAAGTTGACGTATAGCATTAAACACTTCTTGGTCTGCTACTGTTTTGTTTCCACCTTCAGCTGCACCTGCAAATAATGTATCTTGTACTATTTCCCAAGTTGTATTAATTCCAGTAATTGCACCTGCTTCACTATTTACGTTAGCTACAGCAAGTGTTTTTGCAAATTCGTTTGCTGCAATAGTTGCTGTTTTTTGGTCGCCTACTACTTTGTTTGACGGTGCTCTTAAGTAACTTAATGCTGTTATTAAACTAGCATAGTTAGTACCTAGTTGCCAATCATATGCTGCTGCATCAATAATTAATCCAAGGTCTCGTGTACACTTAGCATGATCATATTTGAAATCATTATATGTATTAGTAATAAACTGTAAAGTAGTTAATATTGTTGCCGGTCTAGCTGTATTAATATCTGTAATATCTGATTGTATAGCTGCCGATGCTCCAGTAACACTAGGATATACAACACTAGGTACACTATCAGTATTACCTGCTGTAAGTGCATCTGTAATAATAGTCATTCCTGCTGCTATTGAACTTGCTTCAGTACCACTTGCTGGAGTACCTAGTGTAGTTTGAACTTCACTATTTCCTGATTGTGCTGTTACTGATGTTTCTTGTGCAATTAACCCTAACAACGTACTCATATGATTATAAGCTGCTACAGTTTCACTTACTTGCCCATTTGGATAAATCGCACCAAATATGCCAAAGTATGATTCTGTTATTCTTGTTGCAGCCATTGTGCCACCGTAAAGAACATCATAACACATTGCGTCAACAATGTAGCCTACGTCTCTAGCACATTTTGCTTCGTCGTATCCTGCTGGCGGAGTATTATTATTAACAAATGCAACAACATCTGCTTTAATAAAATCTCTGTTTGCTACTAAGTTATCTTTTGCGTCAACTTTGTTTTGATCAACTCCTGCTGGACTTGGGAAAGTTAGTGTATCTGCTACTCCGTCACCTGGTACAGCTGGGCCAGTATTGTTATTAATAATATCAACAATTTCATTCATTGACGTTCTAATTCTAGTTATTGCTGTTGAATCGCTAGTAAGAGCTAATACTAAATCTCTAGCTTGTCTAACAGCGCCAATAGTTTCAACTCTTTGATTTGCTAAGTTATAAGCATTAATTGGTCTAGTATATGCAATACCGTTATAAACACCGTTATAGTTAGTTCCAAATGCTGCATCAAATGTAACATCAGTAATGATGTTTGTTAAATCTCTTCTACAAACAGCACTATTGTATTTAAAGCTACCAAAGTTATTATTAATAAAGTCAATAGTCTTTTCACCAATTTCTGTTTTCTTACTTGCTAATGTAGTTGCGGCATTTTGTAAAGCAGTGGTTGCGCCTGTTACTACAGGATATGTAATACTTGAGCTTGACGGTCCGTTATCAACAATATCAATAATGTCGTCAAACAAGTTACCTATTGTAGTTGCATCAGCTGCATCTCCTGGAATACCGCTTGTTTGTGCTGTTGCTGATTGGTATGTTGGCGTTACAACTATGTCTCTTGAAACTGTTTGCGTAGTTGATTTTATTATACCGTATGCCGCAATAGTTGCCGCTTTCTCAGTACTATCAATTTGTAATACACCGCTTGCGCCATTGTAATAAGCAAGACCTGCTGTTTCGCTCATCCAGTTGCCACCGTATGTTAAATCATATGCAATACTATCAAGTATAAGACCAACATCCTGTTTACATTTAGTTCTGCTATAGTCTAAGTTTGGATATTGATCAGCAATGTATCCAATAACTTCTTGTTGGATAAACGCTTTATTTCTTAGAACTAAGTCTCTTGCACGACCAGCACTTGTGTCTGCCATAGTATGGAACGTAGGTAAGTTACCATTTCTCTTTTCACCTAGACCAACATTAATTCTGTCATTTACTGATCTTGCTAAACGTGTTACTTCTGGACCTACTACTGTTGTTTCAGCATATGGCCATACTTGTGATTGTGTTTGATTATTTCCTGATGTTGCTGAAACAGTTTGACCAGTTACAATATCACCAACAATTCCTGCCATTCTTTCAAGTCCTTTAAATGTGTACTTGAAGTCACCTTTTGGAGTTAGTGTGGCGTTTTCTGCTGTTCTTGGTTCAACTGTTACAGCTCTAAGTTCGTCACCTATAATACAACATTCTGCTGGAACAATTATTGGAAGTACTTCAATATATCTTCCTGTTGAAACTTTAATTAGTGTGTTATTAATAATTCTTGCAGGAATATTTGCATCATCGCCTGCTGTAATTGCATCAGTAATAATTTTTATATTTCCTGTAATCTGTGTATTAACAGTTTCTGCAATTAAGTCTGCATTTTTATATTGTGAAACAATTGCTGTTGAATTATCACCATTTGTTGTTTGGTAGTTAATACTTGGATCTGTTTGTGCAAGTACGTTAGTAATTACAGATAACCCATAATTAATACTTGCAACAGTTTCTGCTTTTTGTGTAAGGTATGGTGATCCTGCAGTTTCATTTGCATATGATAATGCTGCTTCTCTTGAACGAACGTTACCACCATGTTTTATGTCATGTAGTATAGCATCAACAATAAGACCCATATCTCTTTCGCACTTACTAGACTCGTAACTAAAACTAGACGTAAATGGTGCAGTATTATTTGTAATTTGATAATCAGTCCATTCAACTATTTCACGTTGAATAAATTTTCTATTTAATTCAAGCAATTGTGCTGCTTCTGGATTTTTAGCACCTAGTTCAACTTGTTGAGCTGCATATCTAATAGACTTCCACGGTCTGTCAATTGATTGTCCGTAAATTGGAGCCGGTTCATCTTTACCGTGTTCTGCAACATAATAAACATCTTCTGATGATCCTAAAAACGCCCATTCTGGTAATGCATCTGCATTAACTTGTAAAACTTGACCATCTTTACCAATTGGTAATCTTGTTGGTGCTGCTCCGCTATAGTAAACTAAATCACCTTTAGTTGTTAGTACAGACTGTTCTGTACCTATTGCTAGTGCCGACCAATATGCTCCACTATCTGCTAAGTCTGGACGCGAACCTGCTGCGCCAACTTGATTGGATGAATAATCGTCACCTTCTGATATATGACCAAGTAAACAAACATATGAGCTATCACCGTAACGTACTACATCACCTTCAAAATACTCTTGCTCGTCTACCCATTCGCCTCTCCATTCAAACCCTGAATTTAATCTTTCCCAGTATAATGCACTTGGCGGTTGTTGGTTTTGATGATCTAAAATACAACGATATGTAAATCCGCCTAGTCTAACTACGTCACCAACTTGGTACTCGTACTGTGAACTATCTGCGCCCCAATCACCTATTAATTTTAATCCTTCTGAAAACAAGTCCCAGTCGGTTGTTTCTAAAGACGGTGTCTTATCAGTGTTATCACGTTTTGCAATGTATTGATTACCACCGTAACGTACTACATCACCTGTTTGATAACTTCCTTCCCATGTCCATACATCTTCAAATTGGAAGCCTTCTACAAATTTTTCCCAATTTGCTGAGTCTGTACTAAACGCTGAACTACTAGTGTGGTTAGCAATTGATATCCAAAGACCTGCACCATAACGTACTACATCGTTTTCTAAATACTTTTTACTTGCTGACCATTCTGATCTATAATCAAAACCTTTATTTAAAAGTTCCCATTTTGCTTGATCATCTTCTAGTCCATTTGCTTGTGATGTATGCGGAGTCTTACATACATATGACGCTCCTCCATACTTTACAAAATCATTATTTCTATATTGATATCCTGAGTGCCAATCACCCTTCCAGTCTAGGCCTTCGGCAAATGTTTGCCAGTTACCTAAGTCTGCTTCAATACCATAGTTAATAATATCAATTTCGGAGTCAATTGACATATTAGAATGGTTATAGCAATAGTAATACAGTGTTTCCGGAGTAGATGATGTAGGTTCTATTGTTATTTTTCTATTAGTTGCAGTATCAAATGCAGCTACGTATGCAACTGAATCGTCTACTTCTGCGTTATCTATATAATATTTTACACCAACTGTATATTCAGCGCCGCCACCATGCGTACCGTTTTTAGTTGCACTAAACAAGAACGGATGTGTAACATTTGAAGAATTATCTTGTGTAAATTCGTATGTCTTACCATGCTGGAATTGTATGCTAGGATACTGAGTTCCGTCCATTACAAAAACATTATTACCTGGAGATTGTGCATTAACAGCAACAGTTACAGCTTTTATTACTGTACCAGTTACAACACTTGAAGTATGGTTAGTTTCGCAAATGTATAACTTTGAGCCGTATTTAACAATGTTGTTATTTACGTATGATGTACTATGCGCCCATTCTCCTAACCAAGATTGTCCGTCACTTACTAAGTTCCATTTACTTGGAACTATGTTTAAGTCTGTAAAAAAGTCTGCTGCACTGCCATGACCTTCTACGCAAATATAAACTTTGCCTCCGAATGCGACAACGTCATCTTTATAGTATGTTGTTCCGGTAGTCCAGTTGTTTTTCCAAACAAACCTAATTCTACCTAGTTTAAATTCTGCCATTTGCTTTTACTCCGTATAGTGTATTTATCATTAAAACTTTTTCCTGGTTATTGTACGGTATCATTGATATTCCTTACTAACAACATTTGAGAAATAATTGTTCCACCAAGTCCGGCTGGGGAAATGCCGTCTGCTCCTATTCCTGATATGTTTACAGGACGTCTAATATTTAAAATTTCATTATTGTTCATATCAATCTTATTATCCTCACCACCAAGTTGAACATTACCTGCTTGTAGTAAGTTAGTCTGAAGATCTTCACCACCAACTGATAGTCTATCTGCTAAGAATGTTGCAATAGCTCTTTGTGTTGGAATAACTTGATTAGAGTCTGCACTCATAGTTGGATCTGTACTAAATTCTTGTACACTTGTACCTGATCCACCTAGTCTAACTCCACCTAGTGATAATTCTGATAGACCATCTAAGTCGAAGAACTGAGCACTAATTGTAACAATACCTGTTGCTTGGTTAACAGCAAAAAGTTCACCTGTTCTAAAGTTACCATCTTGGTCTGTACTTGTGTAGAATACTCTACCTCCATTAGTTTCATATACTTCATTTTCAGGAGCACTTACAAAGTAGTTTCCATCTGAGTATAATAATGGATAGTTTGTATCTGCAAAGCCCCCAGTACCGATATCTAGGAAATCGTGTCCTGTTACTCTACATTGACTGTATCTATTTCGTAAGTTAACTACTGTGCCATGCTGTAAGTTATCGGTGTTTTCTATACTTGGACTAATTTGGAATTCTACTAATCTTGTTCCGTTTCCTGTACCGTCATCACCTAAGTCTGTTGCTTTAACGCCGTTATATAATTTTAAATCATCCGGTGTTTCGGTTGCTAGATCTAAAATGCCATCTATTCTAATTTGTACTCCTGGTCCTGGAACAACATCTACACCTGCAAGTGTTAATTTATTACTTTGTTCAATAATGTCAGCATAACCGTCACCAGTTATTGTTATAGTAGTTGATCCTGTTCTGTATCCTGACCCTCTATTATTAAATGTTGGTTGTGCAAGTACACCACTTGAAAGTCTAACTTGTGGTTCAGCTTCTGATATATACTGATTATCAGTTATTGTTACTGTTGGAGTACTAGCGTATCCGCCGCCCGGATTCCATATTTTAAATTTTGTTATTTTACCTTGTGTTATATCTGCTCTTAATATCGCTTTAGCACCTGTTCTTGCTTTAACAATAGCATTACCTGTTGCTTGATCGCCTATAAGAACAAACTGTGGATTATTACCATTACTTGTGTAAGTTAACGCTCCCCATGCTTGACTTGAATCTAAGTTATATTGATTCCATGTTATCCCGTCTTGTGTAACTGCAACTAAGTTAGTTGGTCCTGTTCCGTTATCATTTGCCGAGGCCATCCAAACACCATTACCGTATTTTAATCCAGTGAATACTAAAGTGTTGCCGCCGTTTTGCGGAACATCACCACCTAATTGCCATGTTGCACCTTGGTCTACAGTATAACATGTTTTACCACTTTCTGTGATACCTACAAACCTGTTATCACCATAAGCAAATCCACAAAATTCTATTGCATTAATTGTTGCAAATTCTGCAGGAAGTTTATTATTAACTCTATTCCAAGTTACTCCGTCTGACGATGTTGTAACAGCTCTATCTTCATTACTTACTGATATGTATGTACCTTGACCGTATGCTACTTTAGCAAATGCTGATACAGCACCACCGTGTGGTGTTTCGTTCCATGTTAATCCGTCATCACTGTATAAAAAGTTAGCATATGCTGCTGCACAAATAACAAACTTACCACCACCATATGTTCCGTGCATCCAATTGTTTGCACCTGGAAGTGATCTTGTTGTCCAACTTTCGCCTGTTAACGAAAATACGTATTGATTAATTTGTCCGCCTAGTCCGATAAATCTATTATCACCAGCAATTACAGTGTGTATTGTTCCTGATACTGAGTGTGTATTTTCAGTCCAAGTTTCGCCTGCATTATCACTATATACCATATAGTTAGGATTTGCACTAGCAACTATTCTTGGTTCTCTACCAACACCAACATATTCTGCTGTAAGTATAGAGTTAGTACTATCATCTGTTACTGTTAGTACTTTAACAGTTAAATCATTATCAGGTGTATCCCCGCCTAATGCTGTGCCTGGTATAGCTATTTCGTCTCCAGCTGCGTATCCTGCTCCACCTGTTACTAATGATGGTGTGTATACTTTACCAGTTCTTAAAATTTGATAAACAGCACCTGATTGCTCAATACCTTCAACAGCGCCACTACCTAAGCCTAAGCCTATTGATTGGTATGTTACACTAGTACCGCCTTCGGCTAGGTCATTAAATGTTCTAGCGTTATCTAGTTGCCAAGAATTACTTGAAAGACTAGGACTACTTACTTCAACTCTAGGTTCTATTCTATATTGTGTTGTTGAATCAAAACTTGTTGCTAATGCTGTTCCAGGAATAACATGATCCCATCCATCTTGATCGTCTGATTCTCTTTTAACACCAAGTTCTTTACTTATAACACTAAAAGAGTCAATATATGCATATTGTCCTGTTGCTGGACCCGAAATAATAAGTATTCTCATTCCAACAATTTCGCTTAAAAACTGTGTTTCGTCAGCGTTAGACATTTTAATTGTTGAACTAGCATCTGCTGTTGTTTGTGCAAAACCCTGCCTAACTAGATAATTACTACCACCTTCTGATCCTGATCCTGTTGTGTTTATTAATCTTACTTGGCTTACGGCTAAATCTCTAAAATCTTCAAATGTTGTGTTAATACCAGCACCGGCACCTACTACAGTTGTTGTTGCATTTGTATAATGTTGACCAGCATGTGAATACTCAAAAAGTTTTACTTCATCTGTTGCTCCGCCAATAAACGCTTCGTCTACTTGAGCTTCGTTATTTCTGTTCCATACTGAACATGTATCCGGTGTTTCGCTAGGGTCGTTACCGTCAGCAATTGCACCCCAACTACCATATGAGTTATTACCATTAGTTGCACGTATTATTCCGCCATCTTCTGCAAAATATCCAACTGAACAATAATATGTAAATACTGAAACAAGCTCAGCTCGTCCGCCATTTGAAATCCATGCACCGATACCGTCACTTAATACTTGTGTAAAGTCATTGGATGTCATTGACTTGTTTCCGCCGTTATGTAATGATCCGTCTACTTTTTTACCAACACAGTTATTACCAATATTTGTAACACCTTGTATATAAGGCGAACGTTGCATGATCCAACAACGTTCATCATCTGGTCCCCAACCTGGATCTAAACTTGTACATGCTCCGCCAGTTGGTCTTTGATATAAATCAAATACGCCCGGAGGGTTAAGTGTACCTGTGAGTCCTTTAGTTGTTAAATTTCTCATGCCAGTTGTATCTCTAAAATAGAACATGTCGTCGCTCTGACTACCAATAACAGCATTTGAATATCTTCTAGCAGCTTGTAATGTTGCATAATTTCCTGAATACTGCATATCTCTTGCTATGCCTCTAACTAGAGAATTAACATCATCAAAAATTCTTACTTTATTTAGATTGTCATATGTAAGATCTAAGAATGCAAATATTTCTTCTTGTATCCATTTTAAATTTACTCTTAAATGATTAGCTGCTTCAATAAATCCTGGTTCAACTGATAATACATTAGAACCTACAAGAGTTGGATTAACTTCACCTGAAGCAATATTAAATTCTGTATAATTTTTAAAATCTTCAAGTAATTCAATTATTCTATTTGATGCTGCAAGGGTTGATGGGTCAATATTTGTTCTTGGTATTTCGTTATTTCCAGTAGTATTAACTACAGCATTATTTGATATTAAATCAAATATAAATGATGATATGTGTATAAAATAGTTTTTTACATGAACATAGTCACCAACATCAGTACTAGGATCATATGCATATTCTGGAATAGCACCTGTTGCAGTAACTGTAGTCGATCTTAATTCGTCTCCCATTACTACGCATCCTGCTGGAACAATAATTGGTCCTATTTCATCGTAATTACCTGTTGCAATAGCAACCTTAGTAGGTGCTAAAGGCGCAAAGTTATCTTCAATAAATTCACAAGCATATCTAACTGTTCTAAATGGTAATTCTGGGCTTCTTCCTCTAAGAACAGTATTATCGTTAACTCCGTATGGAGCAACATAAATTACATCTGAGTCAGCTGTAAATGTTCTCCAAAATATGTCTTGTTCATCTGTAATTGATAGAACATTTTCAATTTCGCCAATTTGTACACGAGTATCGCCAAGTGTACTTCCGTCTCCAGCGCCTGTTCTTGACAAACCAAATGTAAGCAAGTCACCTTTGTCGTGTAATCCACCTTCGTCGCCTGCTTGTATTAGTATATCCCAATAGTCATAAACGTTTCCGTTATCACCTGGAAAGTTTTCTGAGTCTGACATATGCTCATAGTTACATGAATATGCTGTACCTAAATGATAAACTACATCACCTACTGAATAATAAGTGCCTGTTCCCCAAGGTGCTTTCCATCTATTACCTGGAACTAATTTTTCCCAAATAGTATTATCTAAATATGTTAACGAACTTTCATCGCCGTCATTAATATTAACATCTCTTAACGCAACATACAAGTCACCACCACGTTGAGTAATGTCGCCTGTTTTAAATTCTTTTCTTAATTCCCACTCGCCTGCAAATTGGTATCCTTTGGAAAGTACAAGCCAATCATTCGTACTATCGTACCCTGAGGAGTTACCTCTTAAAATTCTTGATGGATCTGAATCAACATTATTTGTAATTGCATAATACGAAGTTCCGCCATATCTTACTACATCACCAATGTTATATGTAGTAGTACTATTCCATTCACCGTCAAACTGTGTACCAAATGCAAATATTGAAAACTTATCGTCATCTAATTCTACACTATTTGATGTATGTGATTCATTACATTTAAATAATGATCCGCCGTATTTTACAATATCATTAAGAGTATACTCGGTACTAGGTAACCAAGCATTTCTATATTCTTGTCCTACGTGGAATTCTTCCCAATCACTTTGATTATTTTCTAATATTCCTTGTGCTGTATGTGATGTTAAGCACTTCCAAAGATTGCCGCCATACTTTACAATATCTCCGTGTCCGTATTCTGTGCCTGGCGCCCAAACAGCATCAAACTTAATGTGTTTAGTAAATACAGCCCAATATGCTACATCTGACTGGAATGACGAAGCTGTATGTGCTGTAACACAATCCCAAACAGTTCCACCAAATAACATTATATCACCTACGTTATATGATGTGCCTGGCGTCCAATCTCCTACAAATGATTTACTTGCTGTCATTACAACCCATTTTGGTTGCGGTTGTGGAGGATTACTATCTGGTAGTATTGCGTTTAAGTCTGTTGCAAAAAGTGCAGATCCTGTGTGCGATATGATACAAACATAACTAAATCCGTTTACACGTACAACGTCATCACGTTTGTAATCAGTGCCGGTTGTCCAATCACCTTTCCAATTATACTTAAATCTATCTAACTTAAACTCTGCCATTGTTCTTTCCCTTAGTCAATTACGTTTTCATCTTGGCCTTCGCCATATGCTGCTGTTGATACTCCAGTTGGATAATCATATGCTTCTGATATTCGTTGCACAAAGAATCCTGTTTCTGGTTCTATATAATATAATAACGATCTGTTTTCCCATTTAAATTGTGGATATCTCACATTAGGGTATACTACATCGTGATTTGCATCAATTCCATCTAAGAAATCAATACCTTCTTCAAAGTCTGGATAGTTTTCAGATGAAATACCTAAATCGTTTACAACAACAACATTTTCATTGCCGCCCCTAAGTTGGTCAATTTGTACAAGAAATAATTCTCCATCGTTGTTTCTACGAAGACCATAAAAATATCTTTTTATAAATCCATCTAAAACATCTTGTGGTGTAGTTCCTATATAATATGCCATTATGTTATCTCCACGTAACTAACAATGACGTCAACTGAATCATCTAAACTTGATCTAACTAATAATCTATTGCTAGGGGCCAACACTAATTTTTCACCTGTTGACACTGCTCTTAAACTTGTGCCTGCTGGTAAAATACTATCTTTCAAGTAGTACCCGCTTACACTAGTGTCGTCTTCAACTAGTACATCAACATAAACAAATTTGTCAGTTAGGTTTGTAAAACTTATACCAAGAACAGTTACCCTGTTCCCAGGTTGTGTTTCATATATAAGTACCGGCTGTGTGCCGCATTGTTTTATAACTGTATTTTTAAGTGTTGTTGCCATTCTCTATTATCCAAATATTAATACTTTTTCTATTGCTATGTCTTCTGCATCTGCGTAACTAATACCACCCGATGCACCTGCTACCGATATCCAATTGCTTCCGTCATACATTTCAACTCTAAGGTCTTCGGTATTAAACCTTATCATTCCTGTAACCCCTGTAGGTCTTTCTGTGTTATTTCCTACTGGAATAACAACCCCATATGGGTCTGAAAAATCAACATATCCTTGATTAGTACTTACAATAGTTGTTACTCCGTTAGGTGTAACATTTGTTATTGTGCTATCATCGAACTTAAAGTTCTCAATGTTGACTGCGCCTGTGCCGTTGCCTGTTAACTGTAGATCAGTATTATTAGTAATAGTACTTATCACATTTCCATCAAGTTGGATGTCATCTACGGTTATTAAATTAGCATCTAATCCTGTTTCATCAACTGATGCTATAGTGTTTCCTGATACATCAAATCTAATAATGTTATCATTAGCACCCGGCGAAAGTTCTGCTGTTACTTTTGTATCTCCGTCAGTATCTTCAAGACCGTCTAGTTTTAGCCAACCAATATTAGTATATCCTTCATATCTACCAATTTGTGCATTATACCTAATTTGTCCTAACACTCCGCTAGGTCGTTGTGCTGTATTTCCTGATGGTAGTTGAAGTGCTCCTGTTGCATCTAAAATAACTAATTCAGTATCTGGCTGTAGTGTTATGTTTGATGTACTAGATACTGTTGAATCAATTATAGAAAGATCATCTAAAATAATACTTCCAGTGCCGCTTGCACGTAGCTCTAAATCACTATTTGATGTAGTAGTTGTAATAAAGTTATCATCAATTAATATGTCGCCAGTAGTAAAGTTATTTGCTTGTATTGTTCCTGTACTTACGATATTTCCTACAGTTAATGTTCCGTCAACAGTTAAGTTATTTGAAATATCAACATCATTACTAGGTATAATAATTTCCCCAGTACCTGCTGCTCTAAATTCTAAATCAGCATTACTAGATGTAGTTGTAATAACATTATCATCAATTAATATTTCTTCAAACTGGAATGCTCCGGAAACATCTAAGTCACCAGTAACAGTTAAACTTCCATTAATATTAAAGTTTCCAGTTTGTGACAAGTTACCTATATGTGTAACTGTGCCAGTAATATTAGTGTCGCCTTGTAGGTCTGTTGTGCCACCGACTGTAGTGTCACCGGTAATTTCAACATTATTGTTTGGTACTATTACTTCACCACTGCCATTTGCACGTAATTCTAAATCACTATTTGATGTAGTAGTTGTGATAAAGTTATCATCAATTAATATATCTCCGGTACTAAATCTATTTGCTGTAATTGTACCAGCACTATTAATATCTCCGGTTGTAATTGTACCAGTAACTATTAAGTCATTATTAATTCTTAAATCAGCGTCTGGTATTAATACTTCCCCAGTACCATTTGCACGTAGTTCTAGATCTGCATTACTAGTTGTAGTTGTAATGAAGTTGTCATCAATTAATATTTCTTCAAATTGTGCAGAACCTGTAATATCTAAATCTTGAGTTACTGTAAGATTACCGTCAATGTTTGAATTACCAGTTTGCGTATAGTTACCTGCATGTGTAATTGTGCCAGTAATATTTGTATCTTGTAAAGTAGCACCAACATTAACAGTTAAATTTTCTCCAAGCTCTACATCATTATTTGGAACTGTTATGTTACCAGTACCATTTGCTTCTAATATAAGATCTGTATCTGCTGCGGTTATAAAGATTCTATTTGTATCAAAAGTTATATCATTAACATTTAATTGCCCGGTAATATCGTAATTACCAGTAATAGCTGAATTGCCTACATGAGTTATTACACCTGTAATATTTGTATTGTCAAGTGTAGTTAATTGATCAACATTAAGTGTTCCGGTAACTTGAAGATCGTTATTTGGTATTAATACTTCACCTGATCCATTTGCACGTAATTCTAAATCTGCATTACTGTCTGTAGTTTCAATTACATTTCCTGTAATTCTAACATTTCCATTATCAAAATTACCTGTTAAATTTATGTCACCTACTTGTGTTACTGGCCCAGTGTGTGTTATAGTTCCTGTAATAGTTGTTGCTTGTAGATCTGTTGAACCACTTACTGTTAGTGCTTGGCCAAATACTACATCATTTCCTTGTACAGTAACTTCCCCACTTCCGCTTGCACGTAATTCTAAATCACTGTTTGACGTAGTAGTTGTGATAAAGTTATCATCAATCTGTATTTCTCCGTTTGAGAAAGTTCCGCCAATGTTAAAGTTTCCGGTGTGATTTCTATCACCAACATGTGTAAGTGTTCCTGTAACACTTGTGTCTTGTAATGTAGTAGTTCCGTTAACTGTTAAATTATTAGTAATTACTACATCACTGGTTGGAACTACTATTTCTCCAGTGCCGTTTGCTTGTAATTCTAAATCTGTATCATTAGTAGCTGCTTGAATAATATTGCCGTTAATTTCAATATCGTCAACTTCAAGCAATCCTGTAATTGTTAAATTACCAGTTTGTACGTGATCGCCAGTATGTGTAACTGTGCCGTTTATTGTTGTTGCTTGTAGATCTGTTGTACCATTTACAGTTAAATCTTGTGATAAAATAACATCGTCATTTGGTATTAATACATCGCCGCTTCCGCTTGCTCGTAATTCTAAATCTGTATTTGTAGTAGTTGTTTCAACTACATTACCAATAATTCTTATCTCTTGGTTAGTCCAAGTTCCAGTAATATCGTAATTGCCTGTATGAGAAACATCACCAGTATGTGTTAGCGTTCCGTTTACAGTTAGGTCTGATGTAGTTATTAATCCAGTAACATCAAGTGTGCCTGTGATATCAACATCGTTTGTATCAACTTTAATTACTCCAGATCCGTTAGCACTTAATTCTAAATCATTACTACTTGTAGTTTGAATAACATTGTTATCAATATTTAATTGGCCAGTAGTAAATGCGTCTGAAGTAACTGTTCCTGTAGTAGTTAAATTATTAGCATCAATATCGTTGTCAACAGTTAAGTCGTTTGTAATTGTAACATTAGCATTTGGTACTATTACTTCGCCTGTTCCGTTTGCACGTAATTCTAAGTTTGCGTTACTAGTTGTAGTTGTAATGAAGTTATCGTCAATTAATATTTCTTCAAACTGTGCGTACTGTGTTACATCTAGTTTTCCTGTTACGGTTAAGTTACCATCAATATTTGAATTACCAGTTTGTGTTATGTCACCAACATGAGTAAGTGTACCAGTAATATTTGTATCTTGTAGTGTAGTAGTTCCGTCAACAGTTAAGTTATTATCAATTTGTACATTATTGTCTGGTACTAATATTTTGCCTGTGCCACTTGCTCGTAATTCTAAATCAGCATTACTAGTTGTAGTTGTAATGAAGTTTGTTTCAATTGTAATGTCGTCGATAACGGCTTTATTAACATTTATATTGTTCCAACGTTTTGAGTCTGTACCTAAGTTATATGTACTAGTAATACTAGGAACAATATCACTGTCAATGCCTGCAACAATTTGGATTGTGTCGTTTGCATCGTCGCCAATTGTAATATTTCCGCCTATTGTAACATTACCTGTTACGTCTAAGTTTCCAGTAATATTAACATTGTCGTTTAAATTAATTTGATTGTTATTTGCTGTTAAGTTGACAGCACCAGTTAATGACTCTATAGTATTTCCGCTGAATCTAAAATTACCTGTTTCAATTTTAGTTCCGTCAACAAAAGTAGTGCCGCCACCGTCTATAAACGAAACACCATTAGTTGTATTAATAGTAAAGTCTGAAACTGTAAAGTCTACTGTACCTGTTTGCTGATCAACAAAGAATAAATCACCAACTCTAAAGTCACCTTCGTGGTCAACTGAGTTATATCTAATTTTAGCATCGTTAAGTTCTGTAACTTCGTTATCTTGTATTACTGTTCCAGGATCATTAGTAACTTCTTTACCGTTACCAATATATGCTAAATTGTGTCCAATAGCATAAACAATAACACCTGGTCCATCTCCATACAATCCGTAGTTGCCGTAAACACTAGCACTACCAATCATACGTATTTCTGCACCAAAGTCTTTTAGATCATAATTTTCAATACTTGTTGCTGTTGCGCCTGATCCGTTTGTAATACTTGCAGGTGTTGTGTCAAAATCTTGTAGTCCAGTAAATTTACCATCAACTACAATAGTATCGCCTTCGATACTTTCAATAGTTGCGTTTGCTATACTTGAGTTATCAGTTGATGTAAATGTAACTGTGTTACCTGCTGCAAACGTTCCGCTTATTCCTCCTAAGCGTACTCGTGTTTTACCATCATTGTATAATCCTTGATTACTATCAAATGCATATACTGAACGATTAGCAAAATATGTAAAGGAGTTTAACCACTCCATTCTAGTACCATTAGTTGCTGATATTGCATCAACACCCGGTGTAATAAATGTTGCTGCATGGAATAAAATACTTGCTTCCTTAGAACTTGCATTAACTACACTTCCATCAAAGTAACCACCACGACCTGCATCGCCTTCATTAAATCCTCTTGGATCTTCTGTTGTAGTTACTGAGCCTTTAGTTATTACTGTTACGTTTTTAATATAAGGACTTCTTGAAGTAACATTCATACTTGGTGCAAATCTAAATGCGTGTCCTGTGTTGTTACCAGAATCGTAATAGAAATTACCAATTGTTAAATCTTGTATTGTAGTTTCACCGTTTAATAAAAAACAGTCTTGTGAATTATTTGAACTTGGTGGATGTAAAAATACTGAGCGAATATTCTCACCCTTAATTGTTACTCCTGCAGGCACAGTTATTGGAAACGTTTCTTCGTATGTTCCTGGATAAATGTGAATAGTGTCGCCTGCTGTTGCTACAGTCACAGCATGATCTAATGTTAAAAACGGATCTTGTTGATGAGTACCAGTTGCTGTGTTACTACCATTAGTTGAAACAAAAAATGTATTTCCTGGTCGAATACTTAAATCAACACCTGCTATTATTAAGTCGCCTGTATCAACAGTATCAGCAACAATGTTTTTAACTTTAACATCGTTCCAACGTTTAGTCTCAGATCCTAAATCATAAAAATCAGTTTGATCTGGAATAATATTACTGTTTACATCTGCATTAAAATTAATGCTGTCTGTATCAGCATTACCTAAAACTATATCGCCATCAGCTGAAATATTTCCAGTTGCGTGTATATTTCCAGTAACATTTGTATCAGCAAATATTTCAACTGTGCCAGATCCGTTTGGACGAAGTTCTAAATTTGCGTTTGAATTGAGTGTGCTAATAGTGTTATTATCAATACCTACACCGTTTACTTCTAAACGTGTTTGATATACAACACTATCTGTTCCAACAGTGACTAGATTTAAATCACCGTCTGTTTCGATAGTTTGTCCGCTAATACTTACATTGCCAATTGTGGCTAATGTATCGACTACTAAGTTTGTTGTTCTTGTTGTCCCGTTAACAGTGAGATCGTGGGTTGGTGACGCAGTTCTTACACCAATACGCTGATTATTTACATCTAGATATAATAAGTCTGTCTCAAAGGCCAAATCCACACCATTACGTATGAGATTGGACTTCAAAAGCGGACCCGATATGCGACCTACAGCCATCTTTTCTCCTTTAACGGGGATCCTGTCCCTCTAGCCAAATTTTCAGTCTTATGACTCTTTGCTGGTTAACCACAGTTTGTTCCTGCAGTACAATGGTCGCTGTACTTGCATTAATAGTATTTATCAATTAAGTTTAAAAGGGGATTGTTAGCCGTAGATAAGAGTCTGAATGAGAGCTTCGTCTTCCATCTCTTGAGCTGTTATAGCATCAAACTCACCTGCAGCATTTTGCCATTTAGTACCGATCCAAGTTTCTAATTCATTGAGTGTACTGTTATGTCTTGTCTGTCCTAATACTGGTGATGTTGGACGTTCTGCTGTTGTTCCTGACGGAAACTTAACAGCTCGGTTACCTGGAAATATTACAGTATGTGTTCCAGTACCGCCGATTGTATCTATATCTAATAACCCAAAGTCAATGTCTATATTTTCTAATTTTACATTTCCGGTTCCGTTTGCTACTAAGTCAAGATTGGCGTTTGTATTATTAGTTGAGATAGTATTACTTTGAATATTGATATCGTCAACTTGAATCCCATTAACATGTAATCCAGTAGCATCAATAGTACCAGTAGATACAGTATTAGCAGTAAATGCTATTATGTTTGTTGTAGGGTGTACACTTACTTTAGTATTTCTATCATCAGATGCCAGTTGACCAAATGTTATCACTGATGCATCAAAACCTTCATATACATTATCAGTTGTATTATACCTAAGTGTGCCAGGGTTTCCTAAGTTACTTCCGCCCGATGCTGCTCCAGCTGAATTATAAACTACATCATTTACTGTAAACACTGTAGATGCATTACCGCCTGATATTATTGCTCCTGTTATTGAAGCTGTTCCGCCGTCTATTGATCCTGCTGATGCAAGTAATATTTCTGATTCGTTTCCTACAGGAATTTGTAATGATCCTGTACTATTAATAATTACATTAGGTGCTTGTAATCTAATACTAGATTCCGATGTAATAACGTTAGTATTAAATCCTAGTTGTTGTAGATATACTTCGCCAGTTCCGTTAGCACGTAGTTCTAAATTACTATTCGAATTAGTAGTTGTAATAACATTATCAAAAATATCAATGTCAGTACTACTAACCATATTTTCTAAAGCAAACGTATTGTTAATATTAATTCCTTTAGAATTTAACGTGTTGGTTGTTAAATTATTTGATATATTAACATTGTTGTTAGGAACAATAATACTGCCTGTTCCTGCTGCTCTAAATTCTAAATCAGCATTACTAGACGTAGTTGTAATAATATTGTCGTCTATAACAATTTCTTCAAATGCAACTTTAGCGTTAATTTCTAAATCTGATCCTAATATTACATTACCATTTATAACAGCATCACCAGTTTGATTAGTATTACCTGTACGTGTTAGTATTCCTGTAATATTAGTATCTGCTAAAGTTGTTTGACTATTAACAGTTAAATTATTATTTGCAATAATTAAATCTGCTTGAATATTAACTGAACCGTTTGGTTCTGCTCTTAACTCTAAATTACTGTTTGATATTGTAGTTTCAATATAGTTGTCATTAATTTGTATGTTGTTACTGTTTACAACAATATCATCTAAATTAAGATCTTGTGTAACATTTATATCTCCAGTTGTAATACTTGCAACACTTATATCATTACTAACTGTCATTTGATTTTGTGAAATAACGTTACCAGTGCCATTTGCACGTAGTTCTAAATCGCTATTTGTTGTAGTAGTTGTTATAACATTGCCATCAACTAGTACTTCTTCAAACTGTGCTTGTGAACTTATATCTAAGTCTTGTGTTACTGTAACATTTCCTGTTACTTGTTTATTACCAGTTTGTGTAGTATTGCCAACATGGGTTAGTGTGCCATTAATATCTAAATAAGAGAATTCAGGGAATACTCCTATTGTTGTTGTTCCGTTAACTGTTAAATTTTGACCAAAGGTAACATCTTGATTTGGAACTTTAACTAGTCCAGATCCGTTTGCTAACAGTTCTAGGTCTGCTGACGAAGTTGTTGTTTCAATGGTCGATCCGCTTATTTTAAAATCATCAACATCTACAGTACCAGTAATAAAACTATTGCCGGTTTGATTCCATGTTCCGTTAAGAGTAAGCAATCCATTAATAGTAGTATCTACTAGTGTACTTGTTCCGTTAATAGTTAAATTGTTTGGTACTTGCAAATTATCATTAACTATAATTGGATCAGATGCAGAACGTAATTCTAAATCACTATTTACTGTTGTAGTTGTAATAAAGTTATCTTCAATTTTTATATCGTCAAGATTAAATTCTCCAGCAATAGAATAATCACCTACTTGTGTTCTTGTTCCAGTGTGCGTTAATAATCCTGTTATTGAAGTTGCTTGTAAAGTTGTTAATGCAGAAACAGTTAAGTCTTGAGCAAGTGTTACATCGTTATCTTGTACAGTAACATTGCCGGCACCACTTGCACGTAGTTCTAAATCACTGTTTGATGTAACAGTTGTAATAAAGTTATCTTCAATTTTTAATTCGTCACTAATGAGTTCGCCGCTAAGATAAAAATTACCTTGTTGGTTAATGTCGCCAACATGAGTCATTTCACCGTTTATAACATATGAACCATTGAGTGTTGTTGTGCCGTTAACTGTTAAGTCTTGCCTAAATTCAACATCGTTAAATGGCATTGTTACTTGACCTGTGCCATTTGCACGTAGGTCTAAATCTGTATCTGTTGCTGTAACTGATACTACATTGGAATCTAATAATATTGTATTGTTAAGTGCTACTTGTCCTGAAATTCCTGTAGTTCCAGTTTGATTATAAGGACTGTTTACAGTTAATAAGCCTGTTAATGTAACATCATCAATGTCAGTGTCTGTACTAACAGTTAGGTCGTTTGTAATTACTACATCATTACCTGTTACTGTAATGTTGCCTAAATTTGTTCTTAATTCAAGATCTGCATTTGAATTAGTAGTTGTAATAAAGTTGTCTTCAATACGTATTTCAGGAGTAAGTAGTTCTCCAGATAATGTATAATTTCCTGTCTGGGTTCTGTCGCCAGTGTGCGTAATAGTTCCATTAACAGTTGTAGTGTTTACATCTAATAATGTATCAACAGTTAATGTTTGACCCATTTCAACATCGTCAAGCAATCGTACTTTGTTACCGCCAGCAGCACGGAATTCTAAATCTTTATTTCCGTTATTAGTTTTAATTTCATTACCAACTATAGTAATGTCATTAATAATAGCAGTATTAAATTCAGTAGTAGTAGTTACATCAACATCACCGGTGTTATTAATATCATTAGTTACAGTTAAGTTATTAGTTATAGTAACATTGTTATTTGGTATTAGTACTTCGCCTGTGCCATTTGCACGTAGTTCTAAATCAGTGTTTGATGTAGTAGTTGTAATGAAGTTATCGTCAATTAATATTTCTTCAAGTTGTACATTTTGGCTTACATCAATATGCCCGGTTACTGTTGAATTACTAACAGACGCATCGCCTGTTTGTGTATAATTTCCTACATGTGTAAGTGTGCCTGTAATCCCCGTGTTAGACAGCGTTGTAAGCCCGCTAACAGCAAGATCGTTGTTTACTTGTACATTGTTACCAGAAATTAAAACCTCGCCTGTGCCGCTTGCTCGTAGCTCTAAGGCGGTGTTTGAATCAACTGTAGTAATAAAGTTATCTTGAATTGTAATATTTTGGATATCAGCTTTTGACGAAAATACAGTATTCCAAAGTTTATTTGATTTACCTAAATCAAAGTTTCCAGTAGTGTGTGGTTTAAAGTCTTGATCAAAGTCTACATTAAGATCTAATGTATCATTGCCTTCATTACCTAGAACATTTAATGCTCCTCCAAAACTTAAATTACCAGTAACATCTAAATCTTCATCAACTAACGTATTTCCAGTTAAATTAATAGCACCCGATTGTGAATCAATATTAATTGCGCCTTGGAACGAAATAATATCATTTCCTAAAAATCTTAAATTTCCAGTACTAACAGATGTTCCTGCTAATACTGTTGATTCATTATTTGTTGTAACAGTTAACCCTCGTAATGCGTTTGCTGTTAAACTATCCAAATCAACTGTGGTATTTCCGTTTTCAAAATCTACAAAAAACGAATCACCTATTCTAAAGTTACCTAATTGATCAGTAGAGCTATAATATATTTTTCCTGAATTTAGTTCTGTAACTTCTTGTGCTTGTAGGGCAAGTCCTGTGTCATTAGTAACATCTTTGCCTGCACCTATATATCCAAAGTTATGTTGTATCAAGTACATTAAACAATCAGCACCGTCGGACACAGCACCAAAATTACCATACACGTTTGCTGATCCAATCGAACGTACTTCGCCACCAAATTTAACTGTACTTCCGTCTGTACTTAAATGCCCTGTACTTCCGTTGACAGCATACAACCCTCTATTTGCAAAATATGTAAACGAGTTTAACCATTCAACTCTAACTCCATTAGTTACAGTAAGTGCATCAACACCCGGCGTAATAAATGTACTACTATGGAATAACATGCTTGCTTCTTCACTAGTGTTTAGTACACTTGCGCCGTCAACTAATGCACCTTTACCAGCATCTCCACTTGCAAATCCTCTTGGATCACTTGAGCTAGTTGTACTACCTTTTGTAATTACAGTAATGTCTTGCATGTACGGACTTCTTGAAGTAATAGTTGCATTATTAGCAAATCTAAATGCATACCCTTCGTCATTAACACTATCGTAATAAAAGTCTTTAATTGTAAGGTGTACAATTGTTGTTTCGCCGTTTAATAAAAAACAGTCATTGTCATTAGTTGCTACAGTAGGTTTAATAATTGTATTTCTAAAGTCGTTACCTTTAATAGTAACACCTACAGGAACTTCTATTGGAAATATTTCTTCGTATTCACCAGCAAAAACAATAATAGTATCGCCTGCTGTTGCTTGAGAACAAGCATATTTAAGAGTTAAAAATGCATCGTATGTGTGTAAACCAGCATTTGAATCGTCGCCGTTTTTAGTAACATAATAACTATTACCTACATCTAAAGTTGGGTCAATGCCCGCAATCAATGCTCCACTTACACCAACTTGTTGGCCGTTAACTAATTTGGTATATATGTTATTCCATCGTTTGTTACTCTGACCTAAACTAAATGTTTCGTTCTGGTCCGGAATAATATCACTAATAATGTCTGCATTGAATGTTATGTTATCAGTGTCGTCACTACCTAATGTAATATTTCCGTCTGCTGTAATATCTCCAGTAGCATGTAGATTAGCATTTACTAATAAACTATTTGTTTCAACAGTTCCAACACCATTAGTACGAAGTTCTAAGTTTTGATTAGTTCCGTTTGTAGCTATATAATAATTAGATATCTTAATATCTGCTGTTTTTAGTGTTCCTGGAACAACAACACTTCGTGCCGGATTAAAATTTATGTCGCCAAATGATGGTAATATATTACCAGCCGGTTGTATTGTTATATCATCTATTTGAGCAAGGGTATCAACAATTATATTAGTTGTTCGTATGTTAGGGGAATGAAGATCAGAACCGGGTGTATTATTTCTAATACCGATTTTATCATTGTTTACATCAATATAAAGTAAGTCTGTTTCAAAAGCAATATCCACACCTTCACGTAAAAGGTTATCTTTTAATATTGGTCCTGAAATTCTACCGAGTTGTGCCATACTGCAATTAGTTCCTTATATACAGTATTTAGCGGAAAAGCTATTTGTCGAAGTTATGGATAACTGTTACAGGTTTGCCTACTGGTGGTGCTTCACTAAATGCTACATACCATCCTGCTGGTTTACCTGCTGGATTTTGTACAATATCATAGTTTCCGCCAACACCGTGTTCATTAGCTGGAAGTTGGAAAACGTTTTCAACAAATACTAAAATATTTTGTGGTGCTACTGGAATAGGAAAGTTTACATCTCCGCTATCTAGTACGCCAAACATATCTTCTGAAGCATCTCCAATACCAAGAGTTTGTACTTTTATTCCAGCACGTACTGGCTCCGAATATCTAATATTACGCCAAGCATTGTCTTCGTATTGTTCAAATTTATTTGTATCTGTATTATAACGAAAGTGTCCGTTATTTGGATATGTAGGACGTTCTGCTGTAGAGCCTTTTGGTACTAGTACAGCATTAGCACTGTCAAGACGAACTTCGTCATCTACAGTGTAGTTAACACCTTTGCCTACAAGTCCTCTTGTATTTGTGCTTTGCCTACGAATGTATCTCATTACACTTCCAAATAACTAATTGTTGCACTAATTACTTCTGGTGATGTAGTAAGTGCATATACTAAATCGTTTTCTTCTAAAATTATTTTTTCAGTATCAAACGTAAATGTTTCGCCACCTGGTATAGGAATAGCGTTAAGAACTAAGTTTTTATCCCCTGCTGGATCTCCACCTTTTACAAAGTGTAAACTTAAAAATGTTAAATCACTATTTGGTGTATCAGGATCTGCTATTCCAGTATTACAAAATAGTATTGTAGTAATGGCCCATTTTTTTCCTACTGGAACACGATAGTCTGCTACTCCGCCTGGGTTACTATCCGGTAGTAGGCTAGTACGCCCTGCTCCATCATGATCGCTACCAATTTCTACGTTATGTATTGCCATTGTCTGTCCTCTAAAATATCATTGAATATAATATAGCCCTATTGCGACTAATTACTTCATCTGCTTTGTTATTACTATTTACAAAATGTAAGCCTGTTCCACCAACTGATTCGGTATCAGCATACACTTTAATTCCTGATGTTGGGTAGTCAGGTTTTGTTGTATCGCCATCAACTCCCAAATTAGCATCATTTTCAAACGGTCCTGGTGTTAAGTGTAGTATGTCATCTATTCTTATATTATTGGTTCCAGGAGCCTTTAATACTAAGTCACTTGCCGAAGTAGTTGATATTGTAGTATCAGTAATTTTAATGTGTTGTAACTGTACTCTATCGCCAAAAAATCTACTTACTACAGTGCCATCTAATTCAAATTCAATTTGGCTTTCTGCTCGATATCCTGCATCGGAAGGATCTAATGCTCCTGCAACTTCAATATCAAATACTTCAACTGATGATGTTGTAGTTGTTCCCTCTTGAATTTTATCTTGGAATCTACCTTGGAAGAATGATTGTGTATAATCTGCAACGCCTTGTGCATTTACAAGTGCATCAGGCTTTGAAATAGCTGAGTTAACATCAATATCGTTACCGCCCGGTGTTACGTAAGGATATATGTTTTCATGATAATCAACACACCCTTCAACAGTAACAATAGCACCACTGCCTTGATTTATAAGATATAAATTAGCACCTTTAGTATCAATACTGTTTGTTTGAAGTCCTAATAACGTTGAACCCGATGTTGACGGAACTACTTTTCTAGCCGCCCATGCACCGTAACCAAGTAAGTTACCTGGTCCATTTTCAACATCCTCGTCAAATACAAAGTAAACTTCATCAGCTGATCCTCTATATACTTCAAGTCCTGCTACTCTACCAGGAACAGATGATATAGCAGCATTTGTTTGGTTAAGTGTAATAATTCTATCTTCAATTTTCATTTCAGATGTTTCAATAGTTGTTGTTTCTCCTTCAACAACTAAGTCACCTGTAATTCGAACAGTACCGCCACTGCTATTTGGCCCTACGTCAAGTTTTATTTCTCCGCCGTCTGTAACAGCTAGGATATAATCACCATCTATTTTAGAATATCTTGCCATTTGTTAGGTCCCTGTTAAAATTAATATATTTGCAGTCGAGTCATTATGAATATCCCAACTGTATTTGTTATTTTTATAATCTATCATTATGTTATCAACAATTGATGCAATGTAAATAAATGCAGAACTTTGTAATATAACTCCAGCTAAAGACATCTCATTATCATTTAACTGATCTATAGTTTTATTAACTAATTCACACACACCTTCATTTCCTTCATTGTCAGTAACTTTAAATTTTGTACTGCTAAGTTGCTCTAAAACAGAACCATGCGGAACTGTTTTAGAGCTACCAATCTTTACAGAAACGACCAAATCTTTTAACAGATTATAAAAGTTCCAAAAAACATTTATTGGTCGTTCCATCAAGTTAGTCCTTATGCATCATCCGTAAAGTCGTCGTCGTCTGTGTTAGCAACGTCATCTGCACCAGCTTCTTCAACTTGTGCTGCACCATCTGAAGTAGATGTTGCAAAATTCCACGGAACACTTTTTCCATCATAAGCATTTGAACCTGTAGCACTTGGCTTTGCAAGTGTTACTTTACGTCCAGCAATTTTGCTAACGCCATAAGTTTCACCGTCATCCATTTTGAATGAAATAGCCATTTCACCTGCTGCAAGAGCCGCTGGTAATTTACCAGTTGTTAATGTGCATAAGTGAGTTGTGTCAGCTGTTCCTGTTTCTGAACATAAGAATTTCTTAGATCCTTTTTGCTTTACAATAAAGCCTTCTTTAACGGCTGTGCCGTTATGAAAATTTACTTTAATTTCATCGCCTGCGCCAGGGCCTGCTGTGGCTCCTGCAAACAATCTTTTATTTAGTGGTCTTCCCATTTGTTTTCTCCTATTTAAGTAGTCCTATCCGGGTTCTATCCGGTACGCTGTTGGTACAGCATAAGTCCGCCTTGCGGCACACTATTTGACATATGTATTTATCAAAAGAAGTTAGTTCTCAAAGAGTTCTTATCTTGAACGCTATTTAAAAATTGACTAAGGAAATCAAAATGTATTCCTAATGTTTTAAATAAATCATTACGTATAGTTTCTGATACGTGTATGTAACTAGACTTACCTACATCACTTACATACTTAGAATTTAATTTATAGTCAGGAAAAATTCCTGCAACAAATAAACAAGTGTCGCCAAGTGTTTTTGCATCTCTATAATTAGAAATAGTTAGATACGACTCAGCAAGTGTTCTTGGAAGAAAGTCTGGTTTATCAACGTGTGAAGCTAGTAATGCAACAATGTAGTGTTCTACTTCAACAGGAAGTTGTACCCCAGTAGTAAGTGAGGTATCTTGTACGATATCATACATTATAGGAATGTATTCGTCCTTCATAGTAATATTTAGTCATAAAAAAACAGGACCCGAAGGTCCTGTTTAGTGCTTTTACTATTAGTAAAACTTAGCTGAAGCTTACGTTAGCTACGCTTACACGTGCCAAGTAATCAGCTGCGTTACCAAGAGATGATGCTGTGTTGTTTAACTCAACATATCCGTAACGTGTCATGAAGCTCACAACAGGTTCGAATGTGTCTGGGTCTAATACAACACCACTGCTCATTAATGGAATATATGGGCAGTAGAATGCAGCTGCGTCTGATTCACTTGAACCTTTATAACCAACTAATACATCAGTTGCGTCTGAAGCGTATGTGTTAACATATACTTTCATTGCATTGTTTAATGTACCAACTAGCTTAGTGTTAGTAGGTGCTTCAAAAGAACCTTCAGTTGTTCTTGCGAACGCTGAAGTAGTAGCACTTTGTAATACTGTTAAGGTATGTGGTGAAACAACAGCAAAGTTACCAGCGCCACGTCTTGTGCGCTGAGCAATTTTGTTAGCTGCTCTGTTTATCATCACTGCTAAAGCGGCGTGCTCATCACCAACAAATGTAGCTGTTCCGCTAACACCTGATTGGTCATACTGTACGTCTGACTCTGCAGATCCTGCTAGGCTGTAAAGGCTAGCAATTACTTCTTGGTCAATCTCAGCAGTAATTTCTTGTGCTAATGCAGCCATAATTTCTGCTTCAACATCAATACCGTGCTGTGATTGTGCATCCTGAGCCGCTTCAAAAGTCCAACGAGCTGATAGCTTTCTGGATTTCGCTTCTACAGTTTGCTTCAAGATTTGAATGCTTAGTCTGTTACCAGCTGAGCCTTCTAACGCTGATGTAGCAGCTGCTTTATCATCTAAAGCACCTGAATACGCTTCAGCAATCTTGAATGGGCTTAACGCCTCATCACCAGCTGCTGTGTCAGTACCATTAGTTGAGTTTACTGCATCTGCATAACGTACTCTCAATGTATGGATTTGACCAACTGGTCCAGTCATAGGTTGAACACCAACTAACTCGTTAGCAATAACGGTTGGCATTACACGTCTGATCACTGGAAGGATCACACGATTTAAGGTTGCGACGTTACCGGCGGAACTTGCACCAGCTGTTGCACTCTCTGACAAATACTTACGAGTATTCTCAAGTGTTGCAGCCATCACGCTTTTCTTGTTGCCGTTTAAGCCTTCAAGAAGTGCGCCTTTAGTTTCCTGCCAGCGACTTTCTAGTAGTTCTGACATAATTATCTCCTTATTTATAATCCAGCTAGACGACGAATGTCAACGACATTATTGTCCTCTGCTTGTCTACTGTTTGTTGTCATTTCTTCTCTGTTGCCTGTGATTTCTTTGCCTTCTGTAAGCGCCTTCTTTTTAGCTGGAGTATTACCGTCGATAACAGTAGGTAAGTACTTATCAAACGCCGCACGTAGTTTTGGAGTTTGAACGGATTCCAGTAGGTCTGACATTATGTCCTTTTGATCTTTCGATAAAGGTGCTGTCAGTTCATTTAGAACGGTTGCTCTTTTTGCTGATTCAATTAGTCTCTGTTTTTCAACAGTAACCGATTCAGCTAATTGTTTTGCCTTCGTCGCAAACGTCTTTGCTTCTGCTAGTTGCTGGTCTTTAACACCAATAACTTGCATTAGTTTAGCAGTTTCCGACTTTTCGTTTAGGTAGCTATTTGAATATTCGCTAGCGAATGCTTCGAACAACTTACGACCAAAGTCGTTTCTTCGTGCCTCTTCGATATCTTCTTTAAGTTGTCCAATCTCACTGTTAAGTGTTGATTCAACAATTTCAGATACCTTAGTAGCACTTCTTTCGATAAAGTCTGTTTTGACTTTAGCGAAGTGTGATTTAGCTTCTTTTACAAGTTTAACCTTGGTTTCTGCTAAGTCTTTTTTATCTTCTGCAAATTCTGCAATTTCTTGTGCAAGTTGCTCGACGACAAATTCTTCCAATTTGCTAAAGTTTTCAGCCATAGCTTTTTGGTCTTCGTGTAGCTCGGATACCTCTGCACCTAACTGATCAATAACAAAATCTTTCATCAACGTTGCGTTTTCACGCATTGCTACTGCATATTTTGCTTTTGCTTCTGCTAGTTGTTTACGGTCTTCAGTAAATTCTGAAATTTCCTCTGCAAGTTTTTCACTTACTAATGAGTCAATCGCTTCAACCATAGTTGACTTGTCATGCTCGTATTTTTGTGCAAACTCTTCACGTAGTTCTGCTGTTACCTCTTGACGGTTTTCAACCACCCTTTGGTCCCATGCTTCTTGAATTTGTTGACGCACATCTTCTGAAACTACATCGTTTTCAAAAAGTGTTTTTAATGCATCCAACATATTAATCTCCTTTTATTGGAGTCGACTGATTATATTAATCAGCGATTCTTTTAAGTATTTCTGTGCCTTGGGGTCTTGTTTTGTTGCCTGTGCTAATTCATATGCTGACATCCCTCCACGTGCATTCATTAAATGTTCGTAGATTGGTGTAGGATATGCTCCTGGGGCGCTAGGCTGAGCCACAACGTCCACAGTAATAATTTCAAAGTCCGATACTTCACCGGACCCGTCTTCTGATACGTTACCAGAGCCCCTCGATGAAACACCTAGTTTAACTCCGCTTTCCAGCATTGTTTTAACTAGTTGTCCCATTGGGGTTGGTAAAATTTTCATCTTGCCATAACCATTAGCGCCGTCCATCCATGTTGATTCAATCATGTGTGACACACGGTCTAGGTTAATATTAAGTCCTTCTGGATGATCAACTTCTCCGAGAACACTATATCCTCCTTGTATTTGATCATTGAGAGTTTTGACAGCCCTGCCAATTTCTTTTACAGGATATACACGTTGGTTAGCATTACGCACTCCGCCCTGTATACAAATACCCTTAAGGTATAAGTCTTTTCCCTCGTTAGCAGACTCAATAACCATATTAGCTTGGTCAAATGTCAATGTCTCTCGTAGGTTTCTCATTCAGATTTTCCTAATTTACTTGCCAACAACAGATTTCTTGTTGTCTGCAGTTTCGCCTGCGCTTTTCTTCTCTGCGCCGTGGCCTTTTGAATCAGCTTTCATTGACTTTGATGCTTTACCACCTGGTACATTTACGTTACCAGCTGTTTCATCTTTTGCTGAATCTGCTGTGCGTCCACTTTCTTCACCGCCTTGTGCAATGTTTCCAGCTTCTCCGCCCATGTCGTTAGCACCAGCTACAACCGACTTAGCATTTGCGCCATTGTCGCCCATTTTAGGTGTTACTTTTTCAACATACTCACGCATTGTTTCTGCTTCTGATTTTTCATCATCTGCTTCTTCAACTTCTTCGTCAGTAGCTTCTTCAACTTCTTCGTCAGTTGACTCAAAGTTAAATGACTCTTCTTCTGAATCGTCATCTTCGTCACCAGCTTCGTCTTCGTCGCCAGCTTCGTCTTCATCACCAGCTTCGTCTTCGTCGCCAGCCATCATTTTTTCAAATTCTGATTTAAGATCGTCTAATGCGTCTTCTAAATCAACAACTCTATCTTCAATTTCTTCGTCGCCGCTATCTTCTTCGTCGCCGTCCATTGCATCTTCAATGTCGCCCATCATGTCATCTGCTGGGTCTGCTTCCATTGGATCTGCTTCTACTTCAAATTCGTCTAAATCAAAGTCTTCTGCAACTTCTTCAGCATCGTCATCTTCAGATGCTTCATCAACTTCTTCGTCAGTAGCTTCATCGACTTCTTCGTCAGTAGCTTCTTCAACTTCAGCAGCTGTTTCTTCAACTTCTGCTAAGTCGTCTTCTAATAATGATTCGTAGATATCTCTTGATTTTTCAACTACGATTTCGTGGAATAATTCTTCTGCTCCAGCTCTGTCTTCATTGACGAGCTTTTCTAGCATACTTTCAAACTTATTTTGATCTGCCATTTTTGTCTCCTATAAAATGTTTACCTATGGTAAGGCTGTCACTAGTATTTACTATATAGTTGAAAATAGGTGCTAAAACAGGCTCAAAACGAGCTTTTTTGTAAAATGTGAGGTTAGGTTTCCAATTTTACTCGGAAATCGTCAACCAACATTGTACTATAATTGACAAAACTATTTAGTTTGTGAGTCTGTAGATTATCTGGTAATATTATTCTACAGTACTTTATTTGCTGGTTTTTTCTAAAAACATCTTCAGTTTGGCGCAACCAGTTATGGTAATAAGTTGCTCTATCTGTTTTATTCATATAGTTTTTAGTATTAGCATACACGTTATTATAAAGTTTTCCGTTGTCTACACCCATATAATCAAAGCCTAGCATGTATATAATATTGTTTTTGTGTTCACTTGCTAAGTTTAATGCGGTTGGTCCACTACTCCAACCAAGTGATTTCTTAAAATAATTAAATCCATTAAGATTTTCAAATCGGTTGTGCTTGTTTGTCCATACATTATTATACTTGTGTTGGTATTGTGATTCATTTATTTCAAATACCATCTTAGGGTCAACAGCAATTAAGTAATCAGGATCATAATCTCGATATACAGCATTACATGCATACACTGTTCCGTGTTTTTTAAGTAAGTTAAGGTCAATTGCTGACCTACTTACACCATTACCTATAACAAATGCTGTATTTGCTTTCATATTACAAACTAAATTGTTCTTTAAACTTATCTATATGTAAATTACTAAGGTTAGTATTTTCCTTAAGGTCTTTTGGAATATAACTTTTGTCAGTTACTATTCTATGATAATTGATATCAGTATGATCCTTAAACACTGATCTAGTTTGACGCATCCAGTTACCGTAAAACGTAGGTCCTTCGGTAGATTTCTTATAATTCATGGTATCAGCATACAAATTGTTAAATTTTTCGTTATCTATGCCCTGAAAATCGAATCCTAAGATATATATGTTCTTAAATCCATGTTGACTTGCTAACCATAGTGCTGTTGGACCACTACTCCATCCTTTGCTAGGCGAAAAATAATTTAAGCCGCTCATGTTTTGAAAAGTTTTATTAGGATTTGTCCAAACAGGAACTTTGTGTTGGTATCTTGACTTATTAATTTCTAGAATCATCTTAACATCAACAGCAACTAAGTAATCTGCTTCAAATGTTCTATATAATGCGTTACATCCGTAAACTTTGCCTAACTTTTTTAAATCTTCTGGATCAATTGAAGCTCTGCTTACACCGTTACCTAATACAAATGCTGTGTTAGGCTGAAATGATTCGTGTATTTCTTTAACAGATGGAGTAACAGGTTGTTGTTGCTGAAGTTTAGCCGCGGCTTTTTCTTGGCGACGAGCTTCTTTTATTCTGCGCCATTGTTCTTTTGTATATTGTGACTTATCTAACTTCGCCATTACACCCCGCCGGCTTCAACAGCTGGAATTCCATACATTTGCTTAATAAAGTCAAGTTCTTTACTAGACTCTTTAGTATGTATGTCGGCTGCTTTGCGGACGCGGTTAATTTGGGATAATGTTAGTCTTGTTTTGCGAGTGTCGCTCTTCTTAACTACTGAATCGTCAAGGTCTGGGTCGTAAGATGAATCTTCGACTGGTTCTAATGTTTCTTTATCAAAATAAAATAATTCACGTAGTATCATAATAGTATTTATACCGTTTGGTCAGTTGTTGGGGCGTCTGTGCCTGGTGCACCTGTTGCTGTTTCTGGTGCTTCTGCATCGGCACCTACATCAGGTTGTTCTGTATCATCTGCTACATCTTCTATGCCACCTAAATCTGCATCGATTCCTGCTGAACTTATTCCGGCTCCTCTCAATTCTCCACTTGCATCACCTGGGGGCGGTGATAGTGTTTCGTCATTTTCTTCTCTCCACAGACGTTCGTTTTCAGCAAGCTCTTCATCTGTCATACCTAAGAATCGTTTCATTGCAAAACGATTTGAAATATAAGGTATTTGACTCATTTGTGAGTATGTTGGTACTCTAGCATTGTCAATTTCACTTTGCCTATAACTTGCAAAGTTCTGTGGTGGTTGAAATCTAATATCAAACATTGCTGTATCAATGTTTACACCTTTTTCTAAAAGGTATCTTTTAAATTCTTGATTAAAATCTTCAATTAATAAATTTTGTAGTCTTTCACAATATGTATTAAAACGTAATTCTTGAATATATGCTGTTCCTACTCTACCGTCATTGTACTGACTACTTGCATCGTCAGCGCCGGTAGGTAAGTAGCTGCTAGGAATTCGTAAGCCACGTACGAGCTTATTAGTAAAATATCTAAGGTCATCAATTTCTCCAAGATTAGTTCCGCCTGGTAGTGTTTCAACTTTTGATCCTCTACCTTCAGCTGTTTGTGGGAAGAAGTAGTCTTCATTTATACTTAACGGATTGTAACTACTATCAATTACATTAGTTCCTCCACCTGTTTGTGACGGAATACGTCTTTGATGTATTTCAGTTTTTACTCTTTCAACAAATTGCATAGCTAAATGGCTAGGCATGTTACCTACGTCAACATAAAATACACGTCTTTCAGGTGCTCTTTGTACTCGATATATAATAATTGCATCTTCAAGTAATTCTTTTTGTTTATATACTTTAAATACTGTTTCTAATAATGAATTACCAAAAGGATAATTCATATCTAAGCCTTCTGACAGACTTAAATGTACTATATGTTCTGCATCAACAGCTATTTCATTATCTGCATTATGGAATCTACCACCTGCGGCATTTTGTGTATTAACATTACCAACCATACCTCTTGCGCCGCCGGTTAAATAACCTTCTCCGCCGCCTGTAACGTTTCCGTTAGTTTGAAAAGGTGTAGTTGCTACCATTTCTCCAAAATTTAAATTAAAATCTTTAATTACATACTGTTCAGGCTTTTTGCCTTCACTTTCGTTAACAATGATTTTTGTTAATTTAGCAGGATCAACATGAAACAATTTTTTAGTTTCAGGATCTCTAATAAAAAATGCATCGCCCATTTTAAAAGTGTTACGTAAAATACGGAACATTCTAGTTTCAAAGTTTTGTAACTTACACCACTGTTGTAAGTATTGCTGAATAATTGTAATTTCGCTATTTGTTGCTTTTGCTTTAAAGTCAGTTATAAATGGAGTTCTGTTTTGAGCATTTTGTTGTGTACAAAATTCAGCTAGGATGTCAAGAGCAGCATTAACTTCACTGTCCATGTCCATTGTGTGATATTGTCCATAGCGTTCAACACGATTTGGACTTCCGACATATACGTCTGGTAAGTAGGAACTATAGTTAGATTTTGCAGGTCCAGCATTCATACTACCGCCGCGGCCACTAAAGGGACTATAACTTCCTTCTGTATTATTACCAGTTGGTACTGGTGTAAAATATTTTTTCCAACTCATATATTATCCTAACTGTGTGCGGTTCCGGTGTCTCTTATTGCTCTAGGCAATTTAGAACCAGTATTATCTGATATTGTTTGTAACACACCTAACATCGACTCCATAGTTGTATTTAACTGATTATTAACATTTCCGGACATACCTTGACTTTTAAGTACGTCTGCCGATGCAACACCTGTTCCTCCACCAAATAGTCCTTTATTATCTTCTGACAATGTTTTATTTAAATCCTTAAATGTCTCATTTAAATCTTTTACTGCATCATTATACTTGGAAACTCCGCCTTTGTCAAGCTCATTTAGTGAACTAATATTGGTTTTGAACCCATCAATATTACCAATTGCGTCCATATTACCTTTTAAATCCATTAATTCTGCATTTAACGAAGCATAACTTACAGTTGCTAGATCAGTTAATGATCCGTTTGTACCTGTCGGTAGTGTTACACTTGGCGCATTTGATGTTGCTATTTGTGTTGTAGCTTCTGTGCCTGCACTTGCTGTTTCGTCACCACCTAATAATGATTTGCCTTCTCCACCCATCCATTTTGGTAAGTATTGTTTAAAGTTAGGCATTTTAAAGTCGAATGTAAAGAATCCTTTAACAGCATCAAACACTGATTGGAACATATCTTTTATGCTTGGCATTTCCATTCCTTCAAAGTTAAACCATCCTGTAATAGTTGTCCATGCATCGCTTGCTAATTGACTAAAACTAAATGTGCTTTCACCTTCTCCAAAACCAAACCAACCTTTAACAGTTTTCCAAGCATCTGATGCTAGTTTACTAATTGAATATGCAGCTTCTCCTTCGCCAAAGCCAAACCAACCTGTTACAGTATTCCACATTTTAACTGCGTTATCAACAATACTAAACTTAGTGTCTAAGAAGTTAAACCAACCAGTAACACTTTCCCACATTTTTGTTCCAACTGCACTTATACTAAATGTTTCACCTTCACCAAACGTAAACCACCCGGTAACTGTGTCCCACATAGTTTTTGCTAAATCACCGATACTATATAAGTTTTCCATAGTAAAGATATCTGTTACTGTGTCCCAAACATCACTGAACAAGTCTTTCATAAATTGTATACCAAATACCGCTGTAACTGCCGCCGCTATACCTGCTGGAATAGCAAGTACTGGTGCCGCTATTGCAGCTCCTATTCCTATTAGCCCGCCAGCAAATAATGTTCCCCACGGTATACTAAGATCAACGCTTTCCCAAGCTGTAGCAATTGCTTCACCTAACAGTTTACCAACATCAATTTTCTTACCTTCTTTTCCATCTTGTGAAAACAATTCCTTTACTGCTTCGGAAAAGCCAGTGTTTTTTATATTCGTTATAAATGCTTTAATCTTATCAGTTATTTCTACAATTTTAACTTTAAGATTATCCATTGCTGTTCTGAACGTTTCCGTTGCAGTTACTTTCTTAGTTCCATCTGCAACTTCATCACCAGCTGTAACAAAGATACTTGCTAGGCCTTCTAAGCCTGTGGCAATAACATCAAGTACTCCGCT
>ERZ1039804.85-NODE-85-length-59450-cov-7.786699_pt1 | contig 59450 bp, 49 predicted proteins | sample MGYA00383089_ERZ1039804 | MGnify/ENA primary metagenome ERZ1039804 (study PRJEB29581, sample SAMEA5548359) | metagenome | biome: marine; feature: coastal; material: water | depth 1 m | study: Short-term variability in the microbial, nano- and picoplankton dynamics...
TTAGCACCTGTTATTAAGGAATTAAGAGATAGGGGTGTTAGGGTTAAATTTGACAATAGAGATAATCAACGTCCAGGTTGGAAATTTGCTCAGTATGAGTTTCAAGGTGTGCCAATCAGATTAGCGTTAGGGAACAGGGATCTTGAGTCTGGTAATATTGAAGTAGCAAGACGTGATGAAAAAACAAAGGAGGTAATTTCTTTTGATGGAGTTGTTGATCATGTAGACAATTTATTAGTAGAGATTCAATCAAACTTATTTAATAAGGCTAAAACTTATCGCGATGATCGGATTACAGCAGTTGACTCTTATGAAGAGTTTAAAAGTATAATTAATGATAAGGGTGGTTTCATATCAGCTCATTGGGACGGAACAACTGAAACCGAATTAAGGATAAAAGAAGAAACAGCAGCTACAATTAGATGTATCCCATTAAATAATGTTTTAGAGGGGGGTAAATGTATCTTAACAGGTAAGCCATCAATTCAAAGAGTATTGTTTGCAAAGGCGTATTAGATATCAATTTAAATAGCTGAAAAACAAGTGTTTAAATTTATATCTAATATTTTATCAATTTTAACTTGTTAGAAAAGAAAAAAGATTATACATTTGCAGTCCTTAAAATAATGAGGAACATTTTGGCCCGTTCGTCTAGGGGTTAGGACGCCAGGTTTTCATCCTGGTAACAGGGGTTCGATTCCCCTACGGGCTACTTGGACAATTAAAAGAGGTTCGCCTCTTTTTTTTAATTTAAAATATTATGGCAAATAACGCTTCAGCAAAAAAGAGAATTAGACAATCTGAAAAAAGAAAAGAGTCTAATAAGTATTACCATAAAACTATGCGTAATGCTATCAGAAATATTAAAGGTATAGAGGATAAAAAAGAAGCTGAAGGAGCTTTAGTTAAAGTTATTTCTTTAATCGATAAAGTTTCAAAAAGAAATATTATCCACAAAAATAAAGCGTCTAATTTAAAAAGCCAAGTTGCTAAGTCTGTTGCTGCATTAGCTTAAGAATTTATAAAACAAATTTATTAAAAGGTTATCCGTTTTGGATAACCTTTTCTGTTTTCAACCATTTTAAACTTAAATTGTAAATTACTTCGTCTTAATGCTTTTAGTTTTGTTGTATGGAAATAAGTAATACTATTAAAAACTGGAATTTAGATGATCGTCCTCGTGAGAAGTTAATAAATAAAGGTGCTTCAGTTTTAAGTAATGCGGAACTTATGGCTATTATTTTAGGAAGTGGAAGTAGAAGTGAATCAGCAGTTGGCTTAGCGAAAAGAATTTTGCAGAAAGCAGATAACAATTTTGCTAAGTTAAGTAGAATGCAGATTGAAGACTTTAAACAGTTTAAAGGGGTTGGGGAAGCTAAAGCGGTGAGTTTATCGGCAACGTTTGAATTTGCACGACGAAGAAAAGAAGAAGTTGATGTGGTGACTAAGATTGGATCTAGTTCGGATATTTTTAAAGAAATGAGTTCAAATCTATCGGATTTGAATCATGAAGAGTTTTGGGTTGTTTTTTTAAATAGAGGAAATCGGATTATCAAAAAAGAACGAATTAGTTCTGGAGGAATAACAGGAACAGTAGTAGATAATAAGATAATCCTAAAAAAAGCATTACTTCATTTAGCTTCATCTGTTATTTTAGTCCATAACCATCCATCGGGAAATTTAAAACCAAGTCCACAAGACCATAAAGTGACTCAAAAGATCAAATCAGCATGCGAATTGTTAGAAATTAATTTGTTAGATCACCTTATTATAGCAGGAAATTCTTATTATAGCTTTGCAGACGAATTAGATCTTTAATGAAGAAAATTTTGACGGTTATCGGACCACGTCCTCAAGTTATAAAATCAGCTGCGATAACGAGAGTTGTGCGTGATGTTTTTAGAGGAGAACTTGAAGAAGTAGTTGTGCATACAGGTCAGCATTTCGATGCCAATATGAGTAGCGACTTTTATGCTGAAATGTTTTTACCAATTCCAAGGTATCAATTTGAAGTTAACCCTTCAGAACCACTGCCAATTAATCAAATGATTCAAAATATTCAGGTCGCTGTTATGAAAGAATCTCCTGATGCATTAGTTGTTTATGGAGATACTAATTCTACATTAGCGGGTACAATTTCTGCCCTAATTGAAGATATTCCGTTAATCCATGTTGAAGCAGGAATGCGATCGTTTAATATGTTAATGCCTGAGGAAGGTAATCGAATATTAACAGATCATTCGAGTGATTTATTATTTTCTCCTACGAAGATTGGTGTATTAAACTTAAAGAAGGAAAAAATAAACTTAGATAAGGTGAAGTACTGTGGAGATGTGATGTTTGACAACAGCTTGTTTTACGAAGCGAAAGCACGCCAACAATCAACTATCTTAACAAGGTATAATTTAAAACACAATGAGTTTAATTTATTTACGTGTCATAGAGGTAGTAATACTGACGATGCTGTAAAGTTAAGAGCTATTCTTGAAGGAGTTATAGAAATTAAACTTAAATCAGGGAATGAGATTGTATTCCCGATGCATCCAAGGACTGAAAAGATGATTATAACGTTTTTTGGATCGTATTATTTAGACCAATTAAAATCTAAAATTTTAGTAATACAACCTGCATCTTATTTAGATATAATAATGTTAGAGTGTAATTCTAATATTGTGATTACTGATTCTGGTGGTATTCAAAAGGAGGCTTATTTTTTTAAGAAAAAGTCATTGATTTTGAGGGAGGAAACAGAGTGGGGTGAAATCCTGGATAATAAAGCTGCTATTTTATTCAAATCAAATGAAGGTTCTTTGATTCAGGCATATGAAAAAGTATTAAAACTTAGTCCTAATTTTAAGGATATATATGGAGATGGTAAGGCGGGAGAATTTATTTGTAATGAGATTTTAGAGTTGTTAAAATGATATATGTTTTTACCCATAAAATAACAAGCAGAGTTAAATATGCATTTAATCTTGTCTTTAGAGATGTAATGCAAACAGACTATAAGTTAATTTCTGATCGAAAGGAATTTGAGGTTTTGGAAGGTGTGAAGATTGCTTACACTATTAATCCTATTGATAATGCTTTTTTTATAAGGAGTAAGCCTCTTTTGTTTGAAAATGGAATAAGTGATCAGGAGATTAACATTATGCCATTTGATCGAACAAAAGCCTTTTTTGGGGTAGGCGGTAATAGTATGTTTCCCTTTGATGTATTTGCGGCTTCATTTTATTTGGCGGCGCGATATGAAGAGTATTTACCGCATAAGAAAGATTTATACAATCGGTTTGATGCACCGCAAAGTTTAGCCTTCAACGAAGGGGTTTTACATCAGCCTGTCATTAATATTTGGATTTCAAAATTCGCGGATTTTTTAAAGGAGCTCTATCCCTTATTTACTATGCCCGAGCGGGAGTATAAGTTTATCACCACGATTGATGTAGATAACGCTTATGCTTATTTGGAAAAAGGATTTGTACGGTCGTTAATGGGCTACAGTAAATCTATTTTAACATTGGATTTTAAAAGTTTTAAAAATAGAACTAAAACTCTTTTGGGGTTACAAAAAGATCCGTACGACACATTTGAATATCAAGAAAACTTGGTTAAGAATCAAAACTTAACCTTTATTTACTTCTTTCTTTTGGGAGATTATGGAATGAATGATAAAAATATTCCAGTAAGTAGTAGGAGATTTCAATCGTTAATTAAATCAATTTCCGATCATTCAAAGATTGGAATTCACCCCTCTTTTGCTTCAAATTATAACTTCAAACAACTGGAAAAGGAAGTGACTCGACTGAGTAATGTAATAAATCGAGAGATTTGGAGAAGTCGTCAACACTTTTTAAAGTTACTACTGCCCGATACATATCGTAATTTGATAGAATTGGACATTACGGATGATTTTACAATGGGATACGCTTCTAACTATGGTTTTAGAGCAGGTTTGTGTACACCGTTTTATTTTTATGATTTGGATTTGGAAGTTGAAACAAACTTAAAGATTCATCCTTTTGCAATTATGGAGGGGACTTTAAAATATTACATGGAAATAGAACCGGAAGCTGCAATTCCTCATTTCAAACGATTGATTGATGAGGTTAGGATGGTAAATGGGGAGTTTATTTCGCTTTGGCATAATGACAGTTTGAATAACAGCGATTTATGGAAAGGATGGAAAGCTGTTTTTGAAGAGATGATTGCATACGGTAAAGAATGAAATTATTAAAAAAGGCAGATATTGATATTGAGAAATGGAATGCTTGTATTACAAGTTCCGATAATCCTTTAGTATATGGCTTGATAGCTTACTTGGATATCGTGGCAAAAGATTGGCAGGGGTTAGTTTGGGAGGATAACGAACAATATGTGGCTGTCTTCCCTTTGCCTATTCGAGTTAAGTATGGATTAGAATATATTTATCCACCATTTTTTATTCAGCAGCTAGGACTTTTCACAAGAGGAAATAATCGTGATGAATTAGAGAAAGAGGCTTTTGATTTTTTAAATGGGAAAATAAATTTTATTGAACTTTATGTTAAAGGTAAAGGTGTACTAGGGACAAAACGAAGGAATTGTACTCTTTTATTAAACAAATCTTATGATTCTTTAAGGTTGAATTATTCTTCCAATCATAAAAGAAATTTAAAAAAAGCACACAAGTCAAATCTTACGGTTGATTGCAATGTTAATATAAGTCAAATCATAAATTTATTTAGATTGGATAAAGGAGCCCATCTTGATACATTACAAAATCAAGATTATGAAACTTTACAAAGTATAGCAATTGGACTAGAATCAGATTGCTATGGAGTTTATAGTGACGGAAAGCTTATTTGTGGTGGATTATTTCTGAAATTTAAAGACCGAATAACATTTTTGTTTTCGGGTAACACAGTTGAAGGGAAAGATAAAGGGGCATTGTTTTTTTTATTAGATTATTTAATATCTATTAATGCCAATAAACAAATGGTTTTTGATTTTGAGGGAAGTGAAAATGATGGTTTGCGAAGGTTCTACCTTGGCTTTGGAGCAGAGCTTGAAATTTATAGATTTATTAAAGTGAATAACCTAAAATTCCCATTCTCATTATTCAAGAAATAAGACCCTTCTGTTGATCATTGTTTTGTTAATACAAAACCTTTAAAAGTATCGCATAATTAACATTTCATTCTTAAACTTGCACATTAGTAAAAAGAGAGAATATGTCCATAAAATTACCTTCAAAATGGATTAACCGAGAAATTAGTTGGTTAAGTTTTAATGAAAGAGTTTTACAAGAAGCTGAAGACGCTACGAACCCTACTATTGAACGATTAAAATTCTTAGGAATTTTTTCTAATAATAGAGATGAGTTTTTTAGGGTTAGAGTTGCAAATATCAAAAAAGTAGCAGAAATAAAAGGGAACGCTAAGCTTTCGTCTGGTGAAAATCCAAAGGTTATTCTTGATAAAATATTAAAGCAGGTTTTAAAACAACAGGTTCGATTTGACAAGGCATATAAAAATCTTATCAATGAGTTGAAAAAGGAGAATATCTTCTTTGTTAATGAATTTCAAATTGCTGGTGAACAACAACAATTTACCAAAGATTATTTTTCAGATAAAGTAAGAACTAATTTAGTTCCTATTTTAATTGATAAAAAGAAGCCTTTTCCATTTATGAAAGATGCTTCGACTTATATGTGCATTAAAATGTACAATAAGGAGAAGAGGAATACTAAGATAGAATACGCCTTATTAGAAATTCCTTCTGAGAGGGTAAATAGAATTGTTATTCTTCCTAGTATCGAAAAAAAGAAGTATTTGATGATGTTAGATGACATTATCCGATACAATCTCCCATCGGTGTTTTCGATTTTTAATTATGATACAATTGAAGGTTATAATATTAAATTAACTAGAGATGCTGGTCTTGAAATAGATGAAGATTTATCTAAAAGTATTGTTGATAAATTAACACAAAGCGTAAAAGACAGAAAGGTAGGTGAGTTAGTTCGTTTTGTTTATGACGGAGATATGCCTGAAGACATGAAGGCTCTAATTGTTAAGAAGATGAAGCTTCAAAAGAGTGATAACTTAATACCTGGAGGTCGTTATCATAACTTTAAAGATTTTATAGCGTTCCCTGAAATAGGCTCTGCCAAATTGCTTAATCCAAGTTTGCCAGCTTTGCCTCAAAAAGATTTAGAGGGAGTGTCGAGTATTATGGATGTGATAAAGAAAAAGGATGTAGTGTGTTTTTATCCTTTTCAGAAGTTTGATTATGTAATTGATTTCTTACGTCAGGCTGCTATTGATCCTAATGTTACGACCATTAAGATTAATATTTATAGAGTTGCTAGTAATTCAAGAATTATAAATGCATTAATTAATGCTGTTAAAAACGGAAAAGATGTTACTGTATTAATTGAATTGCGGGCAAGATTTGATGAGCAAAACAACATTAAGTGGAGTAAGGTTTTAGAAGATGAAGGAGTGAAGGTTCATTTTGGTTTACCTGGATTGAAAATTCACAGTAAATTAATTTTGGTAAAGCGATTGGAAGGTCGATCGGAAAAAAAATATGTGCATGTTGGTACAGGGAATTTTCATGAAAAGACAGCTAAAATTTACTCTGACGCTTCATTGTTAACTTCGGATAAAAGAATTACGAATGACATTGAGAAGGTATTTGAATTAATAGAACGTCCTTACATTAATAAGCGATTTACAAATATTATTATTTCACCTTACAATACGAGATCTAGGTTTTCAGCTTTGATTCAAGGCGAAATTAAAAATGCTAAAAAAGGATTAAAAGCTAAGATTATTATAAAATTAAACAACTTTAATGATCCCGAATTAATCAATAAGCTTTACGAGGCTTCTTGTGAGGGAGTTGAGATTAAGTTGATTATCAGAGGTATTTGTACTTTGGTGCCTGGAGTAAAAGATTTAAGTGAAAACATAGAAGTAATTAGTATAATCGATCGTTATTTAGAACACATTAGAATGTTTAATTTTCATAACGCTGGAGACGAATTGTTTTTTATTGGTTCAGCCGATTGGTTGGGTAGAAACTTAGATAAAAGAGTTGAGGTAACTACTCCGATTTATGATAAGGACATTAAAACTCAAATGAGAGAGTTTTTAGGTTTGCAATTAAAGGATAATGTAAAGGCTAGGATAATTGATGAGAAAGGACGGAACAAATACGTTCTCAAAAAGACAAAGAAAATACGTTCTCAAATTGCCCAGTATGATTACTTCAAATCATTATTGGATACCTAATGCTCAAAAAAATTATTAGTTGGACTTTATTAATTTTTATTCCGGTTACTTTTATAATTGGAATAATCGCAGTTGTGGAACTATACTGCGGATATTCTTATTTTAAATATCGAGATACCCTAAAAAATGAACTAAATGCGATTCGTTTGAGGGAGCCTTTTCATAATCAAAATAATTCAGCTCTTCACCATGGTGAAGAGGTGCTTTTTAGAACTGACTCAGAGGGTTATATTCTGCCATATAGAAACATAGACTCTTCTAGTCATACAATAGCTTTTATAGGAGGTTCAACAACAGAATGTCGCCTCGTTAATGAGAATATAAGAGTTCATAGGTCTGTTGAGCGTATTTTAAACGCTAAAGGAAATCGAGTTACCTGTTTAAATATCGGGAACAGTGGAAATCATTCGATGCATTCGCTAAATATTTTAGCGAATAAAGTAATGAAATATAGCCCTGAGGTTGTTGTTGTGAATCATAATGTGAACGATTTAAGTGTTTTATTAAATACAGGAACCTATTTTAATAAGCATCCGCAACGTTCGTTGTTACTAGAGAATACGGAAAGCTTGTATGCGTATAAGGTTGGTTTACCTAAAAACAAATTTGTAAGGAATTTCATTCCCTATATCTCATTAGTTCTACTACCAACTACTTTTGATGGTGAACATTTAATTGAGCAAGATGAGTTTCCTTCTGGGCCAGTTAGTTTTGATTTAACAAAACAGTTTTTAAAAAATGAGTTTAAAAAAAGTATCACAGGTCTTATCGCTTACGCAAAGGCTTGGCAAGTAAAGCCAATATTAATGACGCAAGGGAGTTGCTTTTCGTACGGTATAAAAAATATCGATAGATATGATGGTTATGATTTACTATTGTTACATCAAGAGTTTAATAAAGTAATAAGAGAGGTGGCTATAAGTGAAGCTGTTGAGTTAGTAGATGCTGAACTTTTAATGAAAGGCAACAAATCTTATTTTTTTGATTCCGTTCACTACACCGATTCAGGTTCTGTTTTTATATCGAAATATATTTCTAATCGTATTCAAAAATTAATTGACAATTGAAGGTATTAGGAATATCTGCACTTTATCACGATTCGGCGGCTTCAATCGTAGTTAATGGCGAAATAATTGCAGCGGCTCAAGAAGAGCGATTTACAAGGGTGAAACAAGATGCCTCATTTCCGGTAAATGCAATTCAGTTTTGTTTGGCTGAAGCGGGAATTCAATTGAGTGAATTGGATGCTGTAGTATTTTATGATAAGCCTTTATTGAAGTTTGAACGTTTATTAGAGACTTACTTCTTTTATGCTCCAAAAGGGATACTTTCTTTTGTGAAGTCAATGCCAGTATGGATTAATGAGAAAATGTTTTTTAAAAAGCTACTTAAACAATCATTTAAAAAAATCGGAGAATTAGATTGGAATAAAACTAAATTATTGTTTCCTGAACATCATTTGTCACACGCTGCAAGTACTTTTTTTCCTTCTCGGTTTGATGAGTCTGCAATTTTAACAATTGATGGAGTAGGAGAGTGGGCAACCGTGTCTATATCTAAAGGAAGTGGTAACGAGATTAAAGTTCTAAAAGAAATTAATTTCCCAAATTCCCTAGGATTACTTTATTCTTCTTTTACTTATTTTTTAGGGTTTAAGGTAAATAGTGGAGAGTATAAGTTGATGGGAATGGCTCCTTATGGCGATTTGAATAGTAAGGAAGTTGATAATTTCATATCAATTATAAAAAGAGAATTAATAACGCTTTTTCCTGATGGATCATTTAGATTAAATCAACGTTACTTTAATTATGCTACGGGTTTAAGAATGGTTAAAGATAAGAAGTGGCAGAAGTTGTTTGGAATTGAAAAAAGAAGAGCAGAATCTATAATTTCTCAACAGCATTGTAATTTAGCAATAGCAATACAAAAAGTGACAGAAGAGGTTGTTTTACTTTTAGCAAAAGAGGCTAAAAGGTTAACGGGGCTTGATAGTATATGTCTTGCAGGAGGAGTAGCTTTAAACTGCGTTTCTAATGGAGTGTTACAAAGGTCTGGTATATTTTCTGAAATGTATATTCAACCAGCTTCAGGTGACGCAGGTGGAGCATTAGGTGCAGCTTTAGCAGGGTATTATATTTACTTTAAGAAAGATCGGTCTGTTGCTACAGTTAAATATGATTTGATGAAGGGCTCTTTTTTAGGTCCATCTTTTTCGAATAAAGAAGTTAGAGATGAGCTGATTAAGAGGAAAGCTGTATTTGCGGAGTATGAAGACGTTGAATCTTTATTGAGAGAAACAGCGAAACTAATTGATAAAGGGAATGTCATTGGATGGTTTCAAGGAAAGATGGAGTTTGGACCAAGAGCTTTAGGTAATCGTAGTATTATTGGTGACCCTCGGAATATGGAAATGCAGCGAAAAATTAATTTGAAAATTAAATATAGAGAAGGTTTTAGACCGTTTGCACCGTCTGTTTTAGAGGAAGATGTCTCAAATTTTTTCGATTATAAAGGGTCGTCTCCATATATGTTAGAAGTACATTCTTTAAAATCTGAACATAAAGTTGCCTCCAATTTAATTTCTGGTTTTACGACATTAAAAGAGAGGTTGGATAGTAAAGAATGCACTTTCCCGGCTACAACGCATGTTGATGATTCAGCAAGGATTCAAACGGTATCCAAAGATATAAACCGACGGTATTGGAGGCTTATAAACGCATTTAAGTCTTTAACTGGTTGTCCTATGGTGGTTAATACTAGCTTCAATGTTAGAGGAGAGCCAATGGTTTCTAACCCTTTTGATGCATACCGTTGTTTTATGGAAACTGAAATGGATGTATTAGTGATAGGAGACTTTTTAATGCATAAAGATGGCCAACCTGAATGGAAGTCTTTGAATTCTAAAAAGTTTAAATTAGATTAGAGATATGAGTACAGTCAAAGATTTTTGGATGTTTATGAAAGAGCGTAAGAAGTTTTGGCTCGCTCCAGTAATTATTGTGTTTTTATTACTTGGTTTTGCAATTGCTTTTGCAAGTACTTCATCAGCTGGAGCATTTGTTTATACTTTGTTTTAATGAAGCTAGATATTGATTTTCAAAAAAAAAGAATTGAGACGATATTAACGATCTCTGCTGGATTTTTTGTAATAGGAGGTTTAAAAAGTTGGAGTGCCAATGAAATAGTTTATTGGCCACTTTATGTTATTGTTCCAACATTAGCATTTGGTTTAAGCATTAAATCAGTTGGTATTTTTATAACTAAGGTTTGGTTTAAACTTTCAGTATTAATGGGATTTTTCTCGTCTAAGATTACTCTATCTTTATTCTATTACTTTTTTATTACTCCTTATTCATTTCTCGTTAAATTTTTCAATAAAGACAAGTTTCGGTCAACAAATGTTAAGAGTACTTTTATTACAAGAAATAAAATTTTTGAATCAAAAGATTTAGAGAATCCTTGGTGATAATTGGATTACATTACAAAAATTAAAAAGGCGAATACAAACGGTGATGCGATTAATAATCCATCAAATCTATCGAGTATGCCACCGTGGCCAGGCATTATTTTACCGGAATCTTTAACATTCATACTTCTTTTAAACAAACTTTCTGCTAAATCTCCCATAGATCCGAAAACGGATATTATTAAGCCGATAGAGGCCCATTTCCATAGAGGTAAAGTTGTGAAGAATATTCCGCAAAAAATTGCAATACCAATCGCTAAAAGTGCTCCTCCGATACTTCCTTCCCAAGTTTTATTTGGTGATATTCTTTCGAATAACTTATGTTTCCCGAAAGACTTTCCGGATAAATAAGCACCGGTATCATTGCTCCATAAAATAAAGTAAAAACCTAAGATTAATTCACTTGAGTATTTACCTGATGAATTACTTGGAAACATTGAATTGGATAGAATTAACAGTCCAAAAGGTAATGCAACATATATTAAAGGGAATATTGTTTGGGCAATATTTGAAAACGGATTTGGTTTATTATTGTATAACTCAATTAATGGAGTTACAAACACTGAGAATGTCAATGCCCCAATAAAAGGAAGTGAACTTAAGCCAAGGATGGTTTCTGAAGTAAGTGCTAAAAACGTAAAAGCACTGAGGATTAATCCAAGCGGTATATTTGGTTCGAAATCTGAATGTTTAGAGATGATACTCAAGTATTCCCAAGTTCCTATCAATACAAAGATAAAGTAAAGTCCAAATAAAGAAAACGGGCTCAGATATGTGCTAAAAATTAATACAGTCACAAATACAGAACCCGTTAATGCTCTTTTTAGCATAATTAATCTATGCTATTTTTTGATTCACCTTCTGTACTAACGTCACTAGGTGTTTTATTCTCTGTTTTCTCAGTAGTTACAGTTTCTGAAGGATTTTCTAGTTCACTTTCTTTAGAATCATCGCTTTCAGTATTAACAACTTCAGCCTCTTCTACTTCTTTAGAACCAGGTCTTCTACCAAATATTATTTCAAGATCTTCTTTAAAGATGACCTCTCTTTCTAATAATGCTTCCGCAAGTAAGGTTAACTTTTCTTTGTTTTCCGAAAGAACTTCTTTTGCCTTAACATATGCTTCTTCAATAATTTTACTAATCTCTTGATCTATTATTTGTGCAGTAGCTTCGCTGTAAGGTTTACCAAATGAGTACTCACTTTGACCAGATGAATCGTAATAAGATATGTTTCCAATCTTATCATTTAATCCATATATAGTTACAATAGATTGAGCTTGTTTAGTAACTTTTTCTAAGTCACTTAGCGCTCCTGTAGAAATCTCTCCAAAGATAATTTCCTCTGCAGCTCTTCCACCAAGTGTTGCGCACATTTCGTGGAACATTTGTTCCTTCGTTGTTATTTGACGCTCTTCTGGTAAATACCATGCAGCGCCTAGAGACTTCCCTCTTGGAACAATTGTAACTTTAATAAGTGGGGCAGCATGTTCCATCATCCAACCAACCGTAGCATGACCAGCTTCGTGAAAAGCAATAGTCTTCTTTTCTTGTGGTTTAATTATTTTATTCTTTTTCTCTAAACCTCCAATCACTCTATCAATTGCAGCTAAGAAATCATCTTTAGATACAGAACTTTTATCCTCTCTTGCTGCAAATAATGCTGCTTCATTACAAATGTTGGCTATGTCAGCTCCCGAGAAACCAGGTGTTTGACCAGCTAAGAAATCAACTTCAACAGTATCATCTGTTCTGATGGGTTTTAAATGAACACCGAAAATTGCTTTACGTTCATTCAAGTCAGGCATATCAACATAAATTTGTCTATCGAAACGCCCTGGTCTTAATAATGCCTTGTCTAAAATATCCGCTCGGTTAGTTGCTGCCATTACAATAACTCCACTGTTAGATCCAAAACCATCCATTTCGGTAAGCATTTGGTTAAGCGTGTTTTCTCTTTCGTCGTTTGATTGTTGAGCTGGATTTTTACCTCTTGCTCTACCAATCGCATCAATCTCATCTATAAAGATAATACAAGGCGCTTTTTCTTTTGCTTGTTTAAATAAATCACGAACTCTGGAAGCACCAACTCCAACAAACATTTCTACAAAGTCTGACCCTGATAATGAGAAGAATGGAACTTTAGCTTCTCCGGCAACAGCTTTAGCTATTAATGTTTTTCCTGTTCCTGGAGGACCTACTAATAATGCTCCTTTAGGTATTTTAGCACCTAGTGCAGTATATTTTTTTGGGGTTTTTAGGAAATCTACAATTTCTAGAACTTCCTCTTTTGCCTCCTCTAATCCAGCTACATCTTTAAAACTTACATCTACGTTCGTATCTTTTTCGAAAAGTTTAGCTTTCGATTTCCCAATATTGAAAATTTGACCACCAGGTCCACCACTTCCACCACCCATTCTTTTCATCATAAACATCCAAATTCCGATGATTAATCCAAAGAATAAAATGTAACTAAGAATTCCGTCCCACATAGAGGGCTGTTTATTTTTCTCAATAATGGTGAAATTGTCCCCGTTGTCTGGTCGGTTTTTGGCAAGCTCTTTCATTTGCTCTTTCGAATCACCAGTGTCTAAAATGTCAAACTGATAATATCCTCCATTTTTTAGTTTTTGATTGTGTGGAGGTTTAGTCATTAAAGAATCAAAAATGAAAGCCTCACAATAAGCATAGTCACCTTCTTTTATGATTACCACTTTTCTTATGTCACCATTTTCAACATACTCATAACCTTCGTCTGAGCTAATTTTAGATGGACTATTAAACATTTCAAAAAATTGAAAACTTAATAATAATCCCCCGATTACAACATAAATCCACCAAATAGGGATTATTTTAGTTGATTTTGGGCCTTTACCTGTTGGTTTTTTATTGCTCATAATTAATAGTTGTCTTCTATTATAGTTGTTTCGGCATCTGCCCACAATTCTTCTATGTTATAAAAATCTCTTGCTTCTCTTTGAAATATGTGGACAACAATAGATGAGAAATCAACTAAGACCCATTCTCCATTGGTGTATCCTTCTTTTTTCCAAGCGTATTCTCCAAGTACCTCTTTTGCTTCTTTCTCTACAGAACCGGCTGTAGCAGAAACATGAGTTCGCGAAGTACCGTGGCAAACAATCATGTACTTGCAAATAGCATTTTCCAAACTTGTCAGATTCAAAATATGGATATTTCTAGCCTTATTGTTTTTTAACCCTCCTAATATAACTTCAAGTAACTTGTCTGATGATGTATTCACAATTCTTTTCTCTATTTTACAAGATAATATGGGCGCTAAAGTAACTAAATTCTCCCATTTAAAATGTGAAAAACATTACAAAATGGGATATTTAAATGAGGTGTGGAAGATTACCTTTATAAACGTATGATTTACATTGGTAAAAATAGGATTCATTATTCTGAAATTGATTCGACAAATTCGGAATTAAAAAGGATTTTCGCGACTGAAGAAATTACAGAAGGAACACTTTTGACTACTAATTTTCAATCGTCAGGGCAAGGACAAAGAGGTGAAAGTTGGGAAAGCGCTCCAGGAGCAAATTTTTTAGGGACCTATTTATTGAATCCTAATATTAATCCGAGAGAAGTGTTTGTTTTGAATATTATTGCTAGCCTTGCGGTAAAAGAGACAATAGCTGAATTAACTCAATCAGAGGTAAGTATTAAATGGCCAAATGATATTATTGTTAATGGTGCTAAAATAGCAGGGATTTTAGTTGATAATAAAATAATTTCAAGTAAAATAGTTGCCAGCTTTATTGGGATTGGTTTAAATATTAATCAATTAGAATTCAGTGATTTTCCTCGGTCGGCAACTTCAATAAGGAAAATAATTCATAAAAAAGTTGAAAATGAATCTGTTATTCAAAAACTGAATTTTCATATTCAACAATTTTATTCACTGTTTAATTTAAAAGGTTTCGAAACATTAAACTTCCTTTATCATCAAAATCTTTATTTAAAAGGAGAGAGCCAATTTTACGAAGTAGAAACGGGAACAAAGAAATTTACCCTTCAATCTGTAAATAAAGAAGGTTGTCTTCAGTTGTTTAATAATTCAGGAGAGATAGAAGTCTTCGGTATTAAGGAGATTACTTTTTTGAAGTAGGTTTAATTGAAGTAGGTTTCAAGGTTAAGAGAAATTGCTTTTATCCAGGTATTCATTTTTTTTTCAAGTGTAAAATCAACAACTGGAGATGTATCCGTCTCAGCATGCAGAATTATAGAGCTACCTGTTTTTTCATCACGAATATCAAATCTTATAGCAGTAGAAAACTCAACATCTTTTGTAGATTCAATTAATAGATAATCTTCTGTGATTTTTGAGATAACAAAATTAAAACGAGCGGCCCATTTAATGATAAAAGTGATTAATTCACCCTCTACTTTTAAATGACGAGTTTTTTTGTAAGAAATTATTTCTGCCATTTTATTTGGATCGCTTAAAAATTTAAAAAGCTCTTTAGAAGAGCTTTTTAAATTTATTTTTTCTGTTGAAATATATATCATTAGACAGATGGTGACCAACTTGCTGGATCAAATCTCCAAGTTTTAATTAATTCTACATCATTTTCTGTAATGTATCCTGAATTTACGGCTTGTTTAACCAAGGCGTCATAATCAGATAAGGTGATTAGTTCACAATTAGCGTCTTTAAAATTGTTAAACGATAGTTGGAAGTTGTAAGTGAAAATAGCAGCCATACCTAAAACAGTAGCTCCTGTTTCTTTTAGTGCTGCTACTGCTTTTAAGCTGCTTCCTCCTGTTGAAATTAAATCTTCAATAACAACAACTCTTTGCCCTGAATCTACTTTACCTTCGATAAGATTACCTAAGCCATGTGCTTTTGCTTCAGATCGAACGTATGCAAATGGAATTCCTAATTCTTCAGCAACTAATGCCCCTTGAGCTACAGCTCCTGTTGCAACGCCTACAATTACATCTGGCATTCCGTATTTTTCAACAATAGCTTTTGCTAATTCTTGACGGATGTAAGTTCTAATTGGCGGAAATGACAACGTTATACGGTTGTCACAGTAAATTGGAGATTTCCATCCAGATGCCCAAGTAAATGGAGTTTTTGGTTGTAATTTAATCGCCTTTGCTTGTAATAAATATTCTGCTACTTTTGCGGCAGTATCCAGATTCAAAATCATAGTGCAAATGTATAAAGTTTTTATTTACGACAAACCAGTTTTAATTGACAAAAAATCAAAAAAAAATGGAAGTTATGAACAGTTAAATTCAGTAGGTAATGTTGCGGATCTTATATCTATTTTGGAACATGATGAAATAGAGGGAGTTGAGATCGTTTGTGAGAATCCAAAAAAAGAATGGAAGTTATTTAAGGCATATTTTAAATTTATTATTGCTGCAGGCGGCACTGTTTTTAACGATCGTAAAGAGTTGTTGGTTATTTATCGTCTTGGTAAATGGGATTTACCAAAAGGAAAGCTTGAAAAAAATGAAGATATTCCAACATGTGCCAAAAGAGAAGTGGAGGAAGAATGTAATGTTGATGGGTTGAAAATAATTAAAGAAGTATCTAGTACGTTTCATTGCTTTATAACTAAAAAAGGAAATTGGGCATTGAAAAGAACATATTGGTATAAAATGGACACTCATTTTATGGGCAAATTAATACCTCAGTTAGAAGAAGGAATAGAAAAAGTTGAATGGGTTAAAAAAAATCAAATAGAAAGCTTGAAAAGGAATACTTATAAATCAATTATTGATGTTTTTGACAGTATATATTAAAGGCTACGCTGATTTTTAATAGCAGTCATCTGTCTTGTAGGGAATTTTTTTTTGTCAATAAAAGGAAATAAAAAGTTGCATTATTTTTTAACTTTTTTCATTCTTTCAGGTTGGGGGTGCACTGAATTCAATGAATGTAGTGCCTTCAGATAAATCATCAGGCGTTCTTTAGACTCCCTAGAATCAAACATTAGTAGTGTTTTCGTGGATTAAAGAAACATTTAAAACCTTAGGAGTCTAATTTTTTTTAAAAATTTATTGTCTTAGGCATAAGACTTAGAATGCTATGTTTTAAGGTGTTAATTATTGAATTTCAGCAATTGTGTATTACTTTGCATTATTTAAATTTATTCTCCTGGAGAGCTGCCGAAATGTCTGGTTGAGAAGGCTTTTTTGGGGTGATACGTTCGTGAGCCTCTTTTTTTTAACAATTAAAATTTATTAAAGAAATAGGTCAACAAAAAAAATAATTTTAACTGAAGCAATATTTAAGCTGCTGATAATGACAATTTATTGAGTAAAGGATTCATAATGACGGTAAATCAAAATAAAGCAGTATTAGTGTTTAGCTGGATTATAATCTTGTCCTATGGTTTGGTTGCGATTTTCATCCACCCCTATGCTGATGATTTCACGTACGCCTTGAAAGGCCAATCAGCAGATTTAATTCAAACAGTCTTGAATGAACGATACATTTGGAATGGTAGGTATATCAGTAATTTTATTTTAATATACCATCCATTAAATTGGGGAGGTATTTATGGATATAAAATAATGGCTGTGATTTTGTTGCTTTTATCTTGGTTCGGACTTTATGTTAGTTTTAGAATTGTTCAAATTAAAAAGACGTTAGTTTTATCTTCCGTTGTTTTTGTGATCATACTTTCTTCTATTCCAAACATAACCGAGGCATTTTATTGGGTTTGTGGAGCGTGGACTTATCTGCCAGCTTCAATTCTGTTGTTTTTGGTTTTTACTCATCTTTATAAAAATAACTTTACTCCTTCTAATTTGCATTCAATACTGATCTTAGTTGGACTTTTTATTGGAAGTGGGTTGAACGAACTTTTTGCGCTAGTCAGTTTAGCTATGTTTTTTTTAAACTTTAAAATAAACTGGAGGGTTATAGGACTGATCTTTATTCAATTATTATTGTTTTATTACGTTTGGTCTGCGCCAGGTAATCATATACGATCAGGTTTGTTTACTAATAATCATCAAGTTTTTAATTCAATTAATTTGACAATTCAATATACTATTCGATTTATCGGAGAATGGTTATTGAACCCCACTTTATATCTCTTTGTGTTGTTATTAATTCGAGACGATAAAATTGAGTTGAAGTTACCTCTTTTGAAAAAATGGAAAAATATAGTTGGTTTGACATTACTTCCCATTTCTTTAGCTTGTTTTGGCCCTATTTGGAGTACTGGGATTTTGGGGCAGCATAGGACTGCTAACTTCGCGTGTTATTTGTTTTTTGGGTTCTTATTTTTTATTCTACTAGTTAATAAAAATAAAATTCGATCAACATTTAGTTTTAATTCGAAGTTTGTCTTCCCTTTGTTCTTAATTTGCTTGTTAACGTGGAAAAATAATTACATACTATTCAAAGAGTTAAGTAGTGGGGAATTAAAAAGGATGGACGAACAGCTTACGAAACGGGAGAAGATATTAACTAATTGTAAGTTAGATAGTTGTTTTGTCCCTGTAATTATGGAGATGACTAGTACTTTTGAGATTTACCCTTTGTTGCAAGATCCCAATCATTGGAAAAATAAATGCTATCAATTATATTTCCAGTCAGGACTAGTTCTTCCAGATAAGCATCGATGATTTTGTCAAAAAATCTATTTTACTATTTTCTTCTGAAAGCATCAACTATTTGTCCAATGAAGCCCTTTGGATAAAGCTCATCTTTTTTAAATCCCAACTCTATTTTTTCGCCGTCACAAGGGATGAATTTAGTGTTGAAAATATAATCCCAAATAGAGAGCGTCAAACCAAAATTAACACCATTTTGGTGAGTTGTAGGCAGTGTTTTTACATGATGCCATATATGCATTTGAGGAGAATTAAACACGTACTTTAAAGGTCCGAGTGGTATGTTGATATTTGCATGGTTGAAATGACCCCAAGTGATTGTGAATATGTGCAAATAGAAAAAATCTTCGATTCCAAACCCAATAAAAAATAGAGGTATAAAAGTAATTGATTTATAAATGATTGATTCCATCCAATGAAACCTTAAGTGTGCAGCAAATCCCATTTGTTTTACAGAGTGATGGACTTTATGAAAACGCCATAAGAAAGGTGTTTTGTGGAGTGATCTATGTATATTCCAGTGTGTAAAGTCTTGGATTACAAGCATTAACCCGAATTGTATCCATATTGGCCATTTTATAATAGAAATAGTAAATTGATCAATGTTTAAGAAGTGCGCCGTTCTTGAAAAAAAAAATGAAGAAAAATCTCCCAATCCTGCAAATAGAGCAAGATAGAATAGAAAGAAATTAAAATACATGTAAAAAAAATCCAGCCAAAAATCTTTTCTGAAAATGGGTTGATTTTTTCTCCAAGGAATCACAATTTCCAAAATGAAAAAAACGATTGAGATAATCGCTAAAAACCAAAAGTAGTTTCCATATAAGGATCCTGACTCAATTGTTGCCTGCCCGATAAACCAATTAAAATAATCTGATCTAGATGAAAGGTATGTTTCTAGTACATTCACAGCATTAAATATATTTAATAAACGGTAAACCTTTTGTTAGATGAGTTACAATTTAAAAGAATATCTTTTTTTAAATAGGTATGGTTTAGTTTTGAAACTGGTCTGTTACGCTCGAGGATTCATAGATAATATGGTGATGTCAAAATTTATTCAATAACAATCCTTAAAAAAGCTTTGAAAAACCAAATTTACCTTTATCTTTGCACCAAATTTTAGCTATCAGAAATGATGTTATACGTGAAAAATATATCGAGAATCATAACAGTTGCATTATTTGCATTGTTATCCCTTCTACCAACTAATGCTTCTGCGACCATAGTGGAAGGGACAGTTAACTCATCTAAGGAATTAAATAATTTTATTACGCACCACGTGAAGGATGCGCATTCTTGGCATATTTGGGGTGAAAATAAAACTCAGGTTAATGCTGATGGAACAGTTAATATTTTGTCATCTACGGCTATTCATATTGGACTTCCTGTTATTCTTATTGACAATGGCTTAATTACAGGAAACTCCGACGACTTCAATGAGCTTAGATGGATTGAGCAAGGTGGTGATACAACTTATTACGCTCAAGGGATTATAAACGAAACAGAATACATAATGTTTCATGAAAAGATTTATCACTTGGGTTCTGGATTAAAATTGGATGAAAAAGGTCACCCTACAAATTCCCGTCCTTTAGACTTTTCTCTTACACAAAATGTTATGTCAATGCTACTTTCGGTAGTGATTTTAATGTTACTCTTTTTGCCTGCTGCGAAAAAATACAAGAAGAAAGGGATTGTCTCTGCTCCAACAGGTCGTCAAAATTTCTTGGAAATTTTTGTTGTATTTGTAAGAGACGAAATAGCAAAGCCAAATATCGGTGAAAAGAAGTATGCTCGTTACATGCCATATTTGCTAACGATCTTCTTTTTTATCTGGTTAAATAACTTACTTGGTTTAGTGCCGTTTTTCCCTGGGGCATCTAATGTTTCTGGAAATATTGCTTTCACAGCCGTACTTGCTGTAATTACTTATTTAGTTACTCAATTCTCTGGAAATAAAGATTATTGGAAACATATTTTATTGCCCCCAGTTCCAAAGGCATTGTACCCAATTATGATTCCAGTTGAGATTATTGGAACTTTAACAAAGCCATTTGCTTTAACAATTCGTTTGTTTGCAAATATTACTGCAGGTCATATTGTTGTTTTAGCTTTTATGGGAATTATATTTTCAGCAAAAAATATTGGTTGGGCTGGATTATCAGTTCCAATGGGACTTTTTATTAGCGTGTTAGAATTGTTAGTAGCATTCTTACAAGCGTTTATTTTTACGATGCTATCAGCTTTATTCATCGGTACTGCCGTTGAAGAGCATAGTCATCATTAATTTGTTTATTAACTTTTAAATTTTATAACTATGGTTATCCCTGCTGCAATCGGTGCTGGATTAGCTGTTATTGGTGCCGGAATTGGTATTGGTAAAATTGGTGGGTCTGCAATGGAAGGAATTGCAAGACAGCCAGAAGCTGCTGGAAGAATTCAAACTGCAATGATTATCGCTGCTGCTCTTATTGAGGGTGTTGCGTTATTTGGAGTAGTAGTTTCAATGGGTTAATCCCAGAGAAGCTCTGAAGAAATAAAAAGAGATAGGTAGCGATTGGCTACCGTCTCTTTTTAAAAGTTAAAAAGTAAAAACTGAAATCAATTTAAAAGATGGATTTAATTATACCTAGTGAAGGGTTGTTATTTTGGACAACTATTGTATTCGTTATTCTTTTGGTTCTTTTAAGAAAATTCGCTTGGAAACCAATTTTAGGAGCAGTTCAAACAAGAGAAGGAAATATTCAAAAAGCTTTAGATTCTGCCAAAGATGCTGAAGAAAAAATGAATGCATTAACGGCTCAAAACGAAGATTTGTTGAAGCAAGCTCGTGAAGAGAGAAATGTTATTCTTCGTGAAGCAAAAGCAGCAGGAGAATCTATGGTTGCTGAAGCTAAAGAGTCTGCTCAAAAAGACGCAGATAGAATTTTAGTTTCTGCAAACGAGCAGATCGCAAATGAAAGAATGAAAGCAGTGGTTGAGTTGAAAAATCAAGTTGGTAAATTATCTCTTGAAATCGCTGAAAAGATTTTGAAGTCAGAATTAGACGATAAGGCGAAGCAAGAATCCTTAGTAAATCATTTAGTTGAAGACGTAAATTTAAACTAGGATGTCATACGGAAGAGCTGCTGTACGTTACGCGAAATCACTAATTGAGATTTCTATAGAACAAGGAAACCTTGAAGCAATTAAATCCGATATGGAATTAATTCGCGTGACTTGTGCTGAATCAAGAGAACTTGTAAACCTTCTAGAAAGTCCAGTTGTCAAAGCAAGTAAGAAATTATCTGTTTTGAAGGGAGTTTTTGGAACCTATGTTTCTGAGTTAACAAATAAATTTATTGCACTATTAACAGATAAAGGGCGAGAGTCATTATTGGTTCAAGTTAGTGCCGCATTTGAAGATCAATACTTAGAACACAAAAATATCTTAAGAGTTGTTATTAAATCAGTTGATGGAGTTAATGACTCGTTTAAAGATAAAGTTGCATCCTTGATTGAAGTAGCTTACCAAAAAGATTCTCTCATTCTTGAAGAAAAAGATAAAAATTTAATAGGTGGTTTTGTCTTAACAATTGGAGATAAACAAGTTGATGCTAGTATTAGTAGACAATTAGCCGATCTTGAAAAAGAATTTAGTGAAAATAAGTACTCAAAAGAATATTAATTTTACAATAGCTTAAACTTAATTATAATGGCAGAAGTAAAACCAGCAGAAGTTTCATCAATTTTAAGAGAGCAGTTAGCGGGCTTAAAAACTGAAGCAGAATTACAGGAAGTTGGTACTGTTCTTCAAATTGGAGACGGTATTGCTCGTGTATTCGGTTTATCAAACGTTCAATACGGAGAATTAATTGAATTCGAAAACGGATTACAATCAATGGCTCTAAACCTTGAGGAAGACAATGTAGGTCTTGTTCTCTTAGGAGACGGAAAAGGAATAAGAGAAGGCGCAACAGTTAAAAGAACTGGAAGAATTGCTTCGGTAAAAGTTGGAGAGGGTATCGTTGGGCGTGTAGTTAATACACTGGGAGAACCAATTGATGGTAAAGGACCTATCCAAGGTGAATTATTCGAAATGCCAATTGAAAGAAAAGCACCAGGTGTTATCTACCGTCAACCAGTAGATGAGCCAATGCAAACTGGAATCAAGGCAATTGATTCAATGATTCCTGTAGGAAGAGGTCAGCGTGAGTTAATCATTGGTGATCGTCAAACTGGAAAGACAACAGTTGCCATCGATACTATTATCAATCAAAAAGAATTTTATGACGCTGGGGAACCAGTTTCATGTATTTATGTTGCAATCGGTCAAAAGGGTTCTACTGTAGCAGGTATTGTCGCTACTTTAGAAGCAGCAGGGGCAATGGCTTATACAACTGTGGTTGCTGCTAATGCATCAGATCCTGCGCCAATGCAGTTTTTTGCTCCATTTACTGGTGCTGCAATTGGAGAGTATTTTAGAGACACAGGTCGTCCTGCATTAATTGTATTTGATGACTTGTCAAAGCAAGCAGTTGCATACCGTGAAGTTTCTTTATTATTAAGAAGACCACCGGGACGGGAGGCTTACCCTGGAGATGTATTTTTCTTACACTCAAGATTATTAGAAAGAGCTGCAAAATTAATCGAAGTTGATGAGATTGCTGCTCAAATGAATGATTTACCAGAATCGTTAAAAGGCAAAGTGAAAGGAGGTGGCTCTTTAACTGCTCTTCCAATTATTGAAACACAAGCTGGTGATGTTTCTGCATATATTCCTACTAACGTAATTTCGATTACTGATGGGCAAATATTTTTAGAGTCTGATTTATTTTTAGCTGGAGTACGTCCTGCAATTAACGTTGGTATTTCTGTATCACGTGTAGGAGGAGCTGCCCAAATTAAATCAATGAAAAAGATTTCTGGTACATTAAAGTTAGATCAGGCTCAATATCGTGAATTAGAAGCGTTTTCCAAGTTTGGTTCAGACTTAGATGCTGCTACTAAATCCGTTATTGATAAAGGAGCTCGAAATGTTGAGATCTTAAAGCAAGCTCAAAATTCTCCTTACCGAGTTGAAGATCAATGTGCAATCATCTTTGCAGGAACAAACGGTTTAATTATGGACGTTCCGGTTAATAAGGTTAAAGAGTTTGAAGCAGATTATCTTTCTGTTTTAAAGGCAAGTCATAGTGATATATTATCTGCTTTAAAATCAGGTAAACTAACGGATGAAGTTGTTGACACTTTAACTAGGGTTACTAAAGAGGTAGCTTCTAAGTTCGCTCAATAAAAAGAATAACTAGCGCTAGCTTTTTTTAGCTACGCTTTTTTAATTTGAATTAGCATAATGGCAAATTTAAAGGAAACTAGAAACAGGATTACATCGATAAGATCTACGATGCAAATTACCAGTGCTATGAAAATGGTGTCTGCTGCAAAATTAAAAAAAGCAACTGATGCGATAACTCAAATGAGGCCATACGCTGAAAAATTGCAAGAGATTTTAGAGAATCTTACTTCTGGAACTGAAGAATCTTCAGATGGAATTTATTCTGCAGTAAGGTCTGAGGAGAAGGTCTTAGTTGTTGCTGTTACTTCTAATCGTGGTTTGTGTGGGGGCTTTAATTCTGCAATAACAAAGGAATGTTTATCAATGGTCTCCGGAGAATACGCTGACAAGAACCTGTCGTTTTTATGTATCGGAAAGAAAGGTGGTGAATTTTTAGCAAATAAAGGTTTAAATGTTGCTAGGACTGAAATTGAAATTTTCAATGATATGTCTTTTGAAAACGTTGCAAATATTGCTGAACAAGTTATGGCTGAGTTTGTAGAAGGTCAATACGATAAAGTTATATTGGTTTATAACCAATTTCGAAATGCTGCTGTTCAAGATGTTCAAAATGAACAATTTTTACCTTTAGTTGCTAGTGAGTATGAAAACTTATCTTCTAATTCAATAGATTATATCTACGAGCCAAACAAAGAGGATATTGTTACTGAATTAGTTCCAAAGTCTCTTAAAACCCAATTTTACAAAGCAATCCTTGATTCGATTGCCGGTGAACACGGAGCTCGTATGACTGCTATGCATAAGGCAACTGACAACGCGAAAGACTTGGCTGATAAGCTAACATTACAATATAACAAAGCTCGTCAAGCAGCAATTACGACTGAAATTTTAGAAATCGTTGGAGGTGCCGAGGCATTAAACGGTTAATTGAATAATTCATAGTATTTTAGAAAGGTTATTAGTTTTTACTAATAACCTTTTTTTTTAGGGTATAATTTTTGACAAATAGATTTTTTGAATAAGTTTAGGAAATATAATAAGTACTTCATTGTTTTGGGCTTACTAACAATCCTTTTTACTGGATTGTTTAAGAAGTATTACCAAGATAGAGATTGGGCTGTAAATCATCAGGTTGATCACTTTAAAAAGTCGTTATTTCAATTTGAAAATCAACTATCTACTGAAATTAAATATTATCAATCAATTACTGATACAGGAGGTTTAGTGTCATTGCTAAATAATGGTGTAGATTATCATAAGTCTTTAGAGGAGCAGGCAATCGGAATTTATATTTATGAGGATGAAAACCTTAAATTTTGGAGTTCAAATAAGTTAGTGATTCCTCCTGCTGATATTAAAAATGGCTTTATCAAAACAAATAATGGATTCTATCTTATTCATTCCAAAACTAAAGGTGGGCTACGTTTCATAGCTCAGTTCTTTCTGAAAAAAGAATACGATTTTGAAAACAGCTATGTATCCAATTCATTTAATGAAGAACTTTTTTTAAAAAAAGGCTGGAAGATACTTGCCGAACCAGTTAAAGGGTCTGTTGAGATTATTTTAATAAGTGGAGATTCTTTTCATCTTTTGCCAACCTTATCATTTATTCCACCACTTAATTACTTTTTAATTTGTTTGGAGATTCTAGGTTTAATAGCTTTTTTACTTGGAATGCTTTTATTGTCAAAATACTTATCTGCTAAATTTAAATTTTTAATTCTGTTACCCATATTTATACTAATTCGATTCTTACTATTGGAGTTCACTTTTCCGTATAATTTGAATGAATTAGAAATTTTTAATCCGAAATTATTAGCATTTTCAACAATGGTTCCTTCATTGGGGGATTTTTTAATGTATGTTGTTTTCATTTTAACCTTGACTTTTTCTTTTTTAAAGGGATTAGATTTTAAGCTTAATCATTGGCTGAAATTCAGAAACCCTTTATTATTAATCTCTTTTATTGTTGTTCATCTGCTAACTTGGGCTATTATAGAAACCGTTGAAGGATTGGTTTTGTACTCTGAAATCCCACTTGATTTATCCAAGATATTATCGGTTGAATACACAACTGTAATCGCTCTTTTTTGTTTGTCTGGAATTCTTTCAATTTACCTAATTATATGTTGGAAATTAATTGATTTCATAAAATGTTTAGGTTTTAATTTTATACAATTAATAACAATATTTATTTTCACAACAGTCTGTTTTATAGGCTTAGGATATTTATTTAGTTTCTCTGATACATTAGAATTAGCTTGGTCTTTACCTATATTTATTCTCTTACTAATTAGTTACTTTAAGAGTGGAAAGAAAATAACCTTCAAAGTTTCTATTTCTTTAATCTTCTTGTTTTCTTTAATGATTACGCAATCTTTAAGGGATTATAGTGATTTAAAAAATATAGACGAAAAAAAGATTTTATTGTCAAAGCTTGGAAAGGAGAAAGATCTTATCGCTGAATACTTGTATAAAGGCATTCAATCGGAGATGATTTGTGATGAAAAGGCGCAAGCAATTATTTCGGATTATTCTATTTCAGATCAAGATTTGTTTAAGTTTTTTAAAAAGAACTATTTTTCGGGATTTTGGGATAGGTTTGATTTACAAGTTAATCCATGTTTAAAAGAGGATAGTATTCTTTTTGTTAATAATCAGCACCCAATTTCTTGCCAGTCCTTTTTTGATCGGATTATTAAATCGGTTGGTCATGAAGTCTCAGAAGGATTATATCTGTTGAAAAATGATAATGGCCGGATTAGTTATTTGGGATTAATTGAATTTGAAAACAATGCAAAGGCTTACTTTGAACTTGATTCAAAATTTAAACCAGATGGTGTTGGATTTCCAACTTTACTATTAGATAAGCAAGTTGAACGTAAGTCTCTAAGCTCAAAGTTTTCTTTTGCACATTTCAAAAACGGAGAACTTCTAAAACAAAAAGGGAATTTTCTATATAGTACTAGTTTAGATTATTACAAAGGAACAAAAGAAGATTGGACTTATTTTGAGCAAAATGAAACAGCACATTTAGTTAAAAAAGAAGGAGAAGATATTTATTTCTTAAGTGAAAAAATTACAGGGATTTGGGATCAAATGGCGTTTTACTCCTATTTATTTGCTTTCTTTTCAATAATAACAATTGCCAGCTTATTGCTTTACCGATTGCTGTATGGCGAGTTTAATCAAACTTCGAGTTTTAAAACAAGGTTTCAATCGGTAATTGTATTTATACTATTTTTCAGTACTTTATTTATCGGGATTGGGTCAGTATATTATTTAAAAAATCAATACAATCAAAAAAACTTTGATGCAATTTCTGAGAAAATTAAATCGGTTAAAATTGAAGTAGAACATAAAGTGGGAGGTAATGAAAAAATAGAGGATGTAAGTCAGGATTATATTCAATTGATCTTAGAAAAGTTTTCTAAAGTATTTTTTACTGATATTAATTTATATGATGTAAATGGGAAGTTGATTTCCTCTTCACAGAATAAAATATTTGAAAAAGGTTTATCTGGTAAGCGAATGAATCCATTAGCGATGTATCAAATGCTTTATAATTCGCAATCTCAATTTGTTCAAATAGAAGATATAGAAGGAATGCAATATCTATCTGCATACGTTCCATTTTTCAATAATGAAGGTCATTTGTTGGCTTATTTAAACCTTCCTTATTTTGCTCGGTCAAACGATTTGAAAAATGAGATATCAAACTTTATTGTAGCCTTATTAAATATTTATGCTTTATTGATTGTTGTAGCAATGGTTATCGGTTTAATGCTTACTAATCGTATCACCGAACCCCTTCGTTTAATCCAGGAAAAAATGGGTAAGATCCAGTTAGGGCAAACAAATGAGCTAATAAATTATAAAGGAAAGGATGAGGTAGGAAAGCTTGTGAAAGAGTATAATAGAATGGTTGTTGAAATAACTGAAAGTGCTGAACGAATGGCCGAAAGTGAACGTGAAGATGCTTGGCGTGAAATGGCAAAGCAAGTTGCACACGAAATAAAAAATCCATTAACTCCTATGAAGTTGAGTGTTCAGCATTTACAAATGCGTTGGGGTTCATTTACGGAAGAGGAGAGAAGTGAACGATTTAGGAATTTCGGGAAAAATTTAATTACTCAAATTGACACACTTTCAGCTATTGCAACAGAATTTTCTTCGTTTGCTAAACTGCCCGAAACAAGCTTCTCTAAAGTTAATATTAACGACATTATAAAGAGTTCGGTTGACATCTATAATGGAACAGATAATGTCCAAGTAAGGTTTGATTTTGAAGGTTCTATTTTCGTTAATGGTGATAAAGATCAGTTAATAAGAGTCTTTAATAATTTGATTAAAAATGCTATTCAAGCAATTCCAGAAGATAGAGATGGGTACGTACTTCTCCAAAGTGACTTTGCGGATGAAAAGGTAAAAGTTACGATTCAGGATAATGGGAAAGGTATCTCGAAAGAAGATTACTCGCATATATTCGTTCCTAATTTCACTACGAAAAGTTCAGGAATGGGGCTCGGTTTGGCTATGGTGCAGAAGATTATAGAAAACATGGGTGGGGAGATAAGTTTTGAATCGAAATACGGAATAGGGACTACTTTTACTGTTGTTTTACCTTTAAATAAAGAATAGTTTTTTAAAAATTTTGATCATCCTTGTGAAATTACTTCAAAGCAATCGTGGAAAAGGAAATTGTGAAACTGATAACTTATTTGAATTGGAATCGCAATATTAGTAAAGTCTTTTTAAAGAATCTCAAGCTAAAATAGATGGGATTGGAGTTTCAGAAATCGAATTATAAAGTTTAGTTTTTTATTACAAAGGCTAGCTTTTTCATAAATTTGGATTTATGAAAACCAGTACGATCAATCAAATTCTTTCAGGACCAATAAGTAATCAGGAAATTGTAATCCAAGGCTGGGTACGATTTTTCCGAAATGATCAATTTGTAATTGTTAACGATGGTTCAACCATAAAAACAATTCAATTGGTTTTGAACGCTTCTGATTATGAAGCTGAGTTTTTAAATAAAATAAACGTAGGTGCTGCAGTTCGTGCAAAAGGAGAGTTGGTTGAGTCTTCAGGTAGAGGTCAAACTTGCGAATTAAAAGTCACGAGCTTTGAAATATTAGGAGAATCAAATTCAGATGAATTTCCTATCCAACCTAAAAAGCATTCATTAGAATTTTTAAGAGAAAAATCACATTTAAGAGTTCGTACAAATACGTTCGCTGCTATTTTTAGAATTCGTCATGCAATGACGTTTGCGGTTCATCAATTTTTCAACGATCGAGAATTTTTTAATATCCATACTCCAATTATAACAGCTTCAGATTGTGAGGGTGCTGGAGAGATGTTTAGAGTTTCAACTTTTGAACCTAACAAAGCACCTTTAAATGAAGAAGGAAATATAGACTGGGAAAAAGATTTTTTCGGAAAGGAAGCTAGTTTGACGGTTTCTGGTCAGTTGAACGGCGAGTTGGCGGCAATGGCCCTAGGTAAGATTTATACTTTTGGTCCAACTTTTAGAGCCGAAAATTCAAATACTTCAAGACATCTTGCTGAATTTTGGATGATTGAACCAGAGGTTGCTTTCCATGACTTAAAGGATAACATCGATTTAGCGGAAGAGTTTATGAAGTATTGCCTTCAGTATGCTTTAGATAAATGCAAAGATGACCTTGATTTTTTAGATAATCGATTAGCGAACGAAGAGAAGTTATTGCCACAAAATAAAAGACAAGAAATGACTTTAATAGAAAAGTTGAAGTTTGTTACTGAAAATAAATTTGCTAGAGTTACTTATACTGAAGCTTTTGAGATCTTAAAAAACTCCAAACCAAATAAGAAAGGAAAATTTGAATATCCAGTAAAAGATTGGGGTATAGATTTACAAAGTGAACATGAGAAGTTTTTGGTAGAAAAGCATTTTAAAAAACCAGTCGTTGTCACTGATTACCCTGCTGATATAAAGGCTTTTTACATGAAGCTAAATGATGACGGTAAAACTGTTGCAGCTATGGATGTTTTAGTGCCAGGAATAGGCGAAATTATAGGGGGTTCCCAAAGAGAGGAGGATTTGGATAAATTAAAATCTGCGATAGCTAAATTTGATATTCCAAAAGATGATATTTGGTGGTACCTAGAAACTCGTCAGTTTGGAACAGCTGTTCATAGTGGTTTTGGTTTAGGCTTCGAAAGACTTTTACTTTTCGTTACAGGGATGGGGAATATTCGAGATGTAATACCCTTTCCAAGAGCTCCTAAATTAGCAGATTTTTAAGGATGTTAGATTGTTTTACAAAATTATGTTTAGGAAACGTTGATGTTTTTTTGTGAAGTAGTATGAATAATAAAATCTTAATTGGATAGTTTTAACAGCGCTTTTTTTGTCCGAAAATTTGATCTTAATTATGTGAAAAGATGATGGATTTAGAATTTTTTAATTTAATGTGGTAAATAGGAAATTAATTATCTAGTAGAAAAGCTCAAAGAACTTGTATTCTTTTACGATTGAAGTAGTTGATAGAAAGAAGGGATTATATTTTGTAATTGAATTAATCAATTAACAAAAAATAAATTGTTTGGAGAGAAAATACTTATAAAATTCCTGTCGAGATGGGTTTTAAATCTGTTGAAATTGATAATTAATTGTCGAAAAAAATCTTCAAAAGATATTAGATGATTTTTATCTTAAAATCTGTGTTAACTAATTGTTTCAGCTTATTTTTGTAATCGTATAAATATCGTTTACAGCATGAGCAATCTTACAAATTCACCTTCTTGGTTAGCCCTAGAAGAACATTTTAACAAAGTGCAAAACATTCATCTTAAAGATCTTTTTAAGGATGATAATCGGTTTAATGAATTTTCGGTTGGATTAAATGATATTCTTTTAGATTTTTCTAAGAACAGAATAACTTCTGAAACATTTAAATTATTGGTTGGTTTGGCAAAAGAAACCGGTGTTGAAGTTGGGATTAAGGCAATGTTTTCAGGGGATGAAATTAACAACACAGAAAAAAGATCAGTACTTCATACTGCATTAAGAAATCGATCAAATACGCCTGTTATTGTCAACGGTAAAGATATTATGCCTCAAATAAATGAGGTGTTAAACCAAATGCGCCTTTTTACAAAAAAAGTAAGAAGTGGTGAATGGAAAGGTTTTTCTGGGAAATCAATTACTGATGTAGTTAACATTGGGATTGGAGGTTCTGATTTAGGACCTCTAATGGTTTCTGAAGCTTTAAAACCCTATGGCGGAGATCAACTTAAAGTACATTTTGTATCTAATATTGATGGGACTCATATTTCAGAAACATTAAAACATGTTAATCAAGAAACAACACTTTTTGTAATTGCATCAAAAACATTTACAACACAAGAAACTTTAACCAATGCTACTTCTGCAAAAGATTGGTTTTTACAATCAACTGCAAATGAAATGGATGTAGCAAAACACTTTGTGGCTTTGTCTACAAATACCGAAGGAGTAGCTGCTTTTGGAATTGATACTCAAAACATGTTTGAGTTTTGGGATTGGGTTGGTGGTAGATATAGTCTTTGGAGTGCAATAGGATTAAGCATTGCTTTAGCGATTGGATTCGAAAATTTTGAAGAAGTATTATTAGGAGCACACGAAATGGATAAACATTTTGAATCAGCTCCTTTCGAAGAAAATATACCTGTGATTTTAGCGATATTAGGAGTTTGGTACAATAACTTTTTTAACGTAGAATCTCATTGTATTTTACCTTACGATCAGTACATGCATCGTTTTGCGGCTTATTTTCAGCAAGGAGATATGGAAAGTAACGGTAAATCAACAACTAAGCAAGGCGGTAAGGTAAATTACAGTACTGGCCCCATTGTATGGGGTGAGCCAGGAACAAATGGTCAGCATGCTTTTTATCAATTAATTCATCAAGGAACAAAGCTAATTCCATGTGATTTTATTGCTCCTGTGAACTCTCAAAATCCTATAAGTGACCATCACTCTAAATTATTGTCTAATTATTTTGCGCAAACAGAAGCGTTAATGAGAGGCAAAACAAGTCAAGAAGCGAAGGAGGAATTACTATCTAGTGGTATGGAAATGGAAGCGATAAATGAATTGTTACCTCATAAAGTTTTTGAAGGAAATAAACCAAGTAATTCCATCATGGTAAAGAAACTTACTCCTAGAGTTTTAGGAAGTTTAGTTGCGATGTATGAACATAAAATATTTACTCAAAGTATCATTTGGAATGTGAATGCATTTGATCAATGGGGAGTAGAATTAGGTAAGCAATTAGCAAAAGCTATTTTACCTGAGTTAAAAAGTAATAACAAAATTAATAGTCACGATTCATCAACGAATGGATTAATTAATTTTTATAAAGAGAATAGACTGTAGATGGGAAGTGTGAAGTTTGATAGAAAATTCTTAACGGATTTTAATAATTCAAGTAAACGAGAGTTTATTGAAACAAATGATTTGGGAGCATATTGCAGTTCTACTCTGGCGGGAGTGAACACGCGAAAATATCACGGTACGTTTGTCGTACGCCAACCCCAAATAGATAGTCATAGTTATGTACTTTTAAATGTATTGCATGAAGTTGCTGAGGTTGATGATCGTATTTATGAATTAGGTGTTCATCAATATTCATTTACTGCTTACCCTAGAGGATTTGTTTTCCAAGACTCATTCGAATTGGCTAAAATTCCAACTTGGATTTACGAATTAGATAGGCATAAGATTAAAAAAGAAATACAATTCACTCCAAATAAGAATCAGTTACTCATCAAATACACTTTAATTAAAGGAGATAATATTCGCTTTGGTGTTCGGCCGTTTTCATCATTTAGAAGAATTCATAAGTTGCGAACTGTTGATTCCTCTTATGTTGAAGTTGGAACTATTAAAAACGGAATAAGTTATAAGTTAGAAGATCATTACGATAAATTACATATCCAAACTTCTATTCCAAATGAATTTTTAGGCAACGGGAAGTGGCATTATCAAGCAGAGTATTTAGAAGAATTAAATAGAGGTTACGATTTTAAAGAGGATTTATACTCTGTAGGATTGATTTCGTTTGATTTAAAAAAAGATGAACCTGTTGTGATTTCAATTTCAACGCAAGAGGAGCATGTTGAAGGGATAAACGCTAAATTTAATAAGGTTTTAAAAGACAAACCTGTTTTAGATTCTTTAGGAGCCTATTTAGAAAAAGCAGCAGATCAATTTATTTCTAAAACAGAAGATCATGGTGTTGAAATAGGAGCAGGTTATCATTGGTTTGGTAGATGGGGTAGAGATACTTTTCTAGCGCTTCCAGGTTTAACACTTTACCGTGATAATCCTCAACCTGAAGTTTGTAAAAACGTATTAAAAACTATGCTCAAAGATCTTAAAGGAGGTCTTTTAACAAATATAGGAGTGGGTGCTACTGCTCAATATAATTCAGCCGATGCTTCATTGTGGTTTTTTTGGGCGTTACAGGAATATGCTGACGCAACTGGAGATTATATCGAAATTTGGAAAGATTTTAAAAAAGAGATTGTTCACATTTTAGAGAATTATAAAACTGGAACATTATTTAACATCCATATGAAAGAAAATGGATTGTTATATGGTGGACAGAAAGATATTGCCTTAACATGGATGGATGCTGTAGTTGACGGTGTTCCTGTTACACCTAGAGCAGGTTATGTTGTTGAACTTAACGCTTTATGGTATAACGCAATTTGTTTTTCATTAGAGTTGGCAGATAAATCCGGAGACCATGAATTTTTTGAAAAATGGAGTGCCATTCCTAAAAAGTTAAAACCAGCTTTTAAGGATATGTTTTGGGATGAAAAAAGAGGGTATTTGGCCGATGTTTGTGAAGAAAATTCAAAAGATTGGAGTTTCCGTCCTAATCAAACATTTGCAACAGCATTAAAATATAGTGTCTGTGACGAAGAGATGAGTAAGTCTGTCCTTATAAACGTTAAAGATAAATTACTGACTTCTAGGGGTTTGATGACGTTATCTCAAGATGACGATAAGTATATTGGCATTTATCAAGGTGACCAGAAAACGAGAGATAACTCATATCATCAAGGAATTGTATGGCCTTGGTTATTAGGTCATTTTACTAAAGGATATTTATCTTTATTCGGAAAATCTGCCGTAGATTTACTGAGCGAAATTTACCAAGGTTTTGAGGAAGAGCTTTATAGCTACGGAATTGGGACAATTGCAGAGATTTATGACGCAGAGCCACCTTTTAAAGCAAAGGGAACAATTTCACAAGCTTGGAGTGTGGCAGAATTAATTAGAATTAAGGCGCTGCTAAAACAGCAAAAAAATATTAAACAATAATTATGGAACCAAAACCATTAAAAGTATTAATGTTTGGATGGGAATTCCCACCTGAGATTTCTGGAGGTTTAGGAACGGCCTGTTATGGATTAGTTAGTGGACTAATAGATAGCGGTGTTGATGTAACTTTTGTTGTGCCAAAACTTTATGGTACCGAAGAAACAGATAAGTTTAGATTAGTTGGGGCAAGTGATATTAATGTTAATTTCTCAAACGATCACTTCAATAAAAATCTAGAAAAAGTTAAATACTTACAAATTCATTCACATATTTTACCTTATGTTTCTCCACAAGAGTTTTTGGAACGTACAGAGTTTGATGTTGAAAGTCTGAAAATTGACTCTACGTTTAGCACAGCTAAATTTAGTTTTGGCGGTAAGTATGGGAAAAATCTATTAAGTGAGGTTTCTAAGTACGCCGTTGTTGCTATGCAAATCGCACAAGACCAGGATTTTGATGTAATTCATGCACATGATTGGTTAACATTCCCCGCTGCTATTATGGCTAAAGAAGTTAGTGGTAAGAAATTAGTAGTTCACATCCACGCTACTGAATTTGATCGATCTGGAGAGGCTGTAAACCAAGAGGTTTACGATATGGAAAGACAAGGTTGTGAGGCAGCGGATCGAATTATTTGTGTTTCAAGATTAACAAGACGAATATTAATGAACAGGTACGGAATCGATGGGTCTAAAATATCTGTTGTACATAATGCGGTTGTTCCAAAGCCTGCTATTATATATCCAAAGAAGAATTTAGTAGACAAGAAAATAGTGACGTTCCTTGGAAGAATTACTTTTCAAAAAGGACCTGATTATTTTGTTGAAGCTGCAAAAAAAGTTCTTGAAGTAATGCCGGATGCACACTTTGTTATGGCTGGAAATGGGGATATGTTTTTAAACTGTTTAGAAAGAGCTGCAGAATTAAAAATCAGTAAAAGATTTCACTTTCCAGGGTTCTTAAATTACTTTGAAACCAACAATCTTTTTGGAATGACAGATGTTTATGTAATGCCTTCGGTCTCAGAACCATTTGGGATTACACCACTTGAAGCAATGAGAACTGGGGTTCCAGTTATTATCTCTAAGCAATCTGGAGTTTCTGAAGTGTTAAATAATGCTATTAAAGTTGATTTCTGGGATGTTAACGCATTATCTGACACCATCATTGGTTTACTAAAACATGAAGAAGTTTCTAAGCAATTGGCTGGAGATGGAACAGATGAAGTGCACGAGATGAAGTGGGAATATGCGGCTTTAAAGGTGAGAGAAATTTATAACAAAACGATTGATAGAAGACGAAGTGTTCGTGTTTAATTATTTAATAATCAAAAGATAAAAAATGAAAAAGCTTTGTTTTTACTTCCAAGTTCATCAGCCGTTTAGACTAAAGGATTATAGATTCTTTGACATTAGTTGTGACGATGATTATTTCGATAAGAAATTAAATCATGAAATCATGCGCAAAGTAGCCGATAAATGTTACTTGCCAATGAATCAATTGTTATTGGAGCAAATCCAAGCGCATAACGGAAACTTTAAAGTTTCGTTTTCTATATCAGGAATTTGTATTGAGCAATTTGAATTGTACGCTCAGGATGTTTTAGATAGTTTTAAACGATTGGCCGATACTGGTTGCGTTGAGTTTATCGCTGAAACATACGGACATTCATTGTCTGCTTTAAAATCTCCAGAAGAGTTTAAAGCGCAAGTAGCAAAACAGACAGCGAAAGTAAAGGAGCACTTCGGTCAAACGCCAACAACTTTCCGTAATACAGAGCTGATTTATAATAACCAAATCGGTAGCCTAGTGCACGAAATGGGATATAAAACAATGATTACTGAAGGAGCTGATCATGTAATGGATTGGAGAAGTCCAAACTTTATATACAGCCATTGTCAACACCCTGATTTAAAGCTATTATTAAAGAACTATAAGTTAAGTGATGATATCGCTTTTAGGTTCTCAGAAAGATCCTGGGAGTCTTGGCCATTACATGCTGAAACGTTTGGGCAGTGGGTAAATTCTACCGCTTGGAATCAAGAGATTATTAATCTTTTTATGGATTACGAAACTTTTGGAGAACATCAATGGGCCGAAAGTGGAATTTTTGATTTTATGCGTGAATTGCCAAATCAAATCATAAATCATTCACAGTTTGATTTTGTAACACCTTCTGAGGCTGCTGCTCAATTAAATCCTGTTTCTGATATTGATATTCACAATACAATATCTTGGGCCGATGCTGAACGTGATTTGACAGCATGGTTAGGAAATCCAATTCAGGATGATGCTTTTGATTCCTTGTATGAATTAGAAGGTTTAATGAAGAAGGTAGATGATGAAAAAATTAAAGACGACTGGGTAAAACTACAAACGTCCGATCATTTTTATTATATGTGTACTAAATTCTGGAGTGATGGTGACGTGCATAAATACTTCTCCCATTACGAGTCTCCATACGCTGCTTTTATTAATTACATGAATGTATTAACCGATTTCGAAGAGCGTGTAAAGAAAGCCTCTGGTTATACTCCTGAGGAAATTAAAATTAATCAAGGGATAATAGAAAATTTCAAAAAATATTTACCTTATAGTGTTGATTTAAACTAGTTTATGTAATAATAAAAAAAAGGGTGAAACATTCGTTTCACCCTTTTTTTTTCAAAATATTTTGATATTATGTTAAGCCTAATTTTGCGTAATAAGTAACTACTGTTGTTATTATTAAAGCAATCGTAACTCCAATTGAAACAGCGAAGAAAGATTTTTTATAATTCATTTGCATTACAAAAGCTGCTATAGTACCTGAGTAAGCGCCAGTGACAGGTAGTGGAATCATTACAAAAACCATTAAGCCCCAAATACCATATTTTTGAATGTTTGATTGAGTTCCCTTCTTTGCTTTTCTAGTTAAGTAAACTGCGCTTTTTTTATAGCGCCTACTTTTCCATAAATGTTTATTCGAAAGCTTCATTACGTATGAAAATAATGGGAACACCATTAAGTTTCCGCCAAGGGATACAAAAAAGGTTAGAAGAGGGTTTAATCCTGATGTAATCCCGTAAGGAATACCAACCCTTCCTTCCCCAAGCGGAGAAATACTAAATAAAAAAGTAATGATTAGGTCTAAAATCATGAATGATATTTGATTCTTTATGAATAAGAACACAAATTTCGCCATTAATATTCAGTAAACATACTTTTTAAGACTTTTTAAGTGTTTAATAAATTCAAAACCCTAAAAACATAACTTTTCTGTTACATTTTAAAATCCGTTCGTTATGAAGAAAAATGTAAGTTATGAGAGCAGTTACTTTAATTATTTTTATTTCAATTTCTACAATTGTGTTTTCTAAGAATTTAACTCGAGAAGTGAAATTAGAGTTTCTAAATAACTGCGTTAAAATTAGTGACGAAAATAAAAATATCATTATTGATGAATATTTTAAACTTGGTGCAGGAGATTGGCTTTATTTCACCACAATTACACAAAAAGAGATGAGTGAAAATAACTTATTGTCTTACCAATTTGCTAAAGTTAGAAATAGAGCGATAGGTGCTTTTTTAAAGGAAAACGGAATACCAGGAAGACAATTTATCTATAAATATTCCATATTTGAACAAGTTTGGGTTCATAAACCAAGAAAGTTGAAAAGTTCAGTTTCCTTAAATGAAATTCAAAAAAATAAAGAAGTGTCAGTCTACTCATTTTTAAATAAACATGGAATTTCAGTTCAGCTTCCGTCCGGGAATATTTTGGAATTTAAACCGCATAGTTTCGACGGATTTATGGATGACTTAATTACGGTTAAGATTAAAGAGTATACCTCAAAACAAGATTTTGTGAAATTTGGAGTTACTGCTTTCGGAAATCATGGAATGTTAGAGACTCGAGGGATGTACAATATTGAAGCTTTCAAAAATGATCTAAAAGTAAAATTGAAAAGAAACGCCAGCTATAATTTGAAAATATTAGATGGTAAAACCTCAGAAGATTTTTATTCCTTCTATGCTGATGATAGAAATGGGGAATTAGTTTGGTTTAAGAATCCAAATCAAAAATTCATAAAAACAGAAGGTGCTGAAATCACTAAAGAAATTAAGATTAAAGAGTCGCTTAGTGTTGATGAGACATCAAGGCTTTTGGGGAAGTTTGGTGAGTTTTATGAAGATGCAGACGGGAATTTACAAATGGTTTCAGCAACAAGTTCTAACGCCATGACTTACTTGGAACGATCATACATTGAGGGAACTTTTTTAACTGGAAAGTTTAATCAATTGGGTTGGATTAATTGTGATCGCTTTTATCAAGCAGATGAAACAATTACTATGAAAATTAAAATAGACAAAGGGATAAGTTTAAAACCTTACTGTGTTTATGTAGTTTTTAATGATATAAATAGTGTGCTTCCTGTTTACCAAGTGAGTAATGGAACCTATTTAGTATATGACATTCCTAAAGGTGTAGATGTTTCTTTGGTTGCTATTCAGGCAATTGATGTAGATAAATTCAAGTTGGCTTTTTCAGAATTAAAAACGCAAGAGGAATCAGTAATTAACTTAAGTTCTAAAGGTGTTAATAAAACTAGATTAGATCAATACTTGGATGATGTGATTTATTAGATATTTTTGTGAAAGAATTGCAATTCGAATTAACCTTAAATTATTGAAGGCTGCCATTTAATTAGCTCAAGTGTTGTAGCGTTTATTTAAGAAATTTTTGAGTTACCTAATTTCAAGTAAAATGAAAAGAAAACATCAAGCATTATTCGTTATCCTATTACTTTACGTTTCATTACAAGCGATCTGGTGGTTGTACAATATTTATGAATTGTCAATACAGATTAAACCTACGCAAGACATGAGTAGAAATTTTTATATGATAATGGGCGAAGGAGGCGTTTTCTTTTTAATTCTTATTACAGGCTTTTTTCTAACCTATCGATCTTTAAGAAAAGAAATAGAAGTTGGAAACCAGCAGAAAAACTTTTTATTGGCGATTACCCACGAATTAAAAACTCCTATAGCGTCTCTAAAACTGTATTTGCAAACTTTGGTGAAAAGAGATTTACCACAAGAAAAGCAAAAGGAAATTTTAGGAAAGTCCATAAAAGATGCTGACCGATTAAACGAATTAGTTGAAAATATTTTATTGGTGACAAAAATTGATGATAATGGATTTCCTCTAAGTTTAGAAGAATTAGACTTATCGCTGATGATGGAGACAATCACACTAAAAATGTTGGAGTCATCTGGGAAAAAAGTCACAACAGAATTTTTTATCCAGCCAGATGTGAAATTATATGGGGATAAGGATGCCTTTTATTCTATTATATCTAATTTAACAAGCAACGCTTTAAAGTACACACCCGAAAAATCTTCAATTTGTGTGACGTTAGTTCAAAAAGGTGGTGAAACTGCACTAAGTATTTCCGATGAAGGCGTTGGGGTTCCGATGCAAGAATCGGAAAAGATATTTGAAAAATTCTACCGATCAGGAAATGAAGAAACCAGAAGTCAAAAAGGAACGGGCTTAGGGTTATACATAGTTAAAAAAATGGTGGAACAGCACAACGGATTGGTTCAGGTAAAAGCCAATAAACCCCAGGGAAGTATTTTTGTGGCATCTTTTAGATGATCAATCGCTTTAATGTTAATTGTTGAAGGGGAACTTTTAGTTGTTTAAATAATGGCTTTTTAAAGTGTTGGATTTATACTTAAAAGATTGCTCAATAGATTTAAACATTCGAAATTATCATAAAACTTATAATCTCATCGTTTTGAACGAAGGTGACATTTTACTAAAGTAAAGTGTTTGGTTAAAAGAAGGCTTGAGAGCAATTTATTTTAGAAGTCTAGAAAAAGAAGTTGGTGGAGTAATGGAGGCGATAAGTATCAATTAGACTTTTTATAAAAATGGATGGGTAATTAACTCGGAGCGTGTTAAAACCCAAGGGTGTAAATAAGAACATTTCTGACCTCAATATAAGTGAAAAACCCTTTTAAGAAATTAAAGGGCTTTTCATTATCTTTGCATTTTAATTAAGATTTAGAATAAAAATAATATACTATGGCAAATAAAAAAGTTGCTTTAATCATTTTAGATGGTTGGGGACATGGAGATAAAACAAAGTCAGATGCTATTCACAATGCAAACACGCCTTTCGTAGATAGTTTATATACAAAGTACGCATACTCTACTTTGATAACAAGTGGTGAGGAGGTTGGTTTACCTGATGGTCAAATGGGGAACTCAGAAGTTGGTCACTTAAACATTGGTGCCGGTAGAGTTGTTTATCAAGATCTAGTGAAAATTAATTTAGCAGTTAAGGATAAATCAATCTTTGAAAACAAAGTATTGGTTGACGCTTTAAAGTATGCTAAAGAGTATGATAAATCAGTTCACTTTTTGGGGCTAGTTTCTGAAGGGAGAGTTCATTCATCACAAGCACATTTGCATGCTTTGTGCGATATGACAAAGCAATATGGTGTTAACGATGTTTTCGTTCACGCTTTTACAGATGGTAGAGATGTTGACCCAAAATCAGGATTAGGATATATTACTGATTTACAAAAGCACTTAGAAACTTCAAACGGAAAAATCGCCACTATTACAGGTAGATATTTTGCTATGGATAGAGATAAGCGTTGGGAAAGAGTAGCGAAAGCTTACAACGTAATGGTAAAAGGAGAAGGAATAAAAACTCAAGATCCTGTTGCTGCTATTCAAGCTTCTTACGATTCTGGAGTTACAGATGAATTTGTAGAGCCAGTTTCGGTGGTTGATGCTGATGGGAATCCTGTTGGATTAATTAAAGAAGGTGATGTTGTTATTTGTTTCAACTATCGTACGGATAGATGTAGGGAAATTACTGAAGTATTATCTCAGCAAGAATTTCCAGCAGAAGGAATGAGTACAATTCCTTTACATTATGTTACTATGACTAAGTATGATGAGAAGTTTAAAAACGTAAACATAGCTTACGAAAAGGAGAACTTAACAAATACAATGGGTGAAGTTTTGGAAGGAGCTGGAAAAACTCAAATTAGAATAGCTGAAACCGAAAAGTATCCCCACGTTACTTTCTTTTTCTCTGGTGGTAGAGAGCAAGAGTTTAAAGGTGAAACTCGTTTAATAGCAAATTCTCCAAAGGTTGCTACTTACGATTTACAGCCAGAAATGAGCGCTCCAGAAGTGACGAATAAAATTACTGCTGAGTTAGCAAAGGGAGAAGTTGACTTTGTTTGTTTAAATTTCGCTAACCCTGATATGGTTGGTCACACGGGAGTTTATGAAGCCGTTGTTAAAGCTGTTGAAACTGTTGATTCATGTGTAAAGAGAGTTGTTGAAACTGGTTTAGAGCAAGATTATTCCTTCGTTATTATTGCAGATCATGGTAATGCTGATTTTGTAATTAACGAGGATGGTTCACCAAACACTGCACATACTACAAACCCAGTTCCTTTAATTTTAATTGATAAGGATTACAAATCAATTAAGCCAGGGAAATTAGGCGATTTAGCGCCAACAATATTAAATATGATGGGTGTGAAAATACCAGTAGATATGACTGGTGATATTTTAGTTTAAGTTTTTACTCTATAGGATATAAAAGCCTCCAGCATTTGCTTGAGGCTTTTTGTTTTTTTCAAGGCGATATATATTAATTGTGGTTTAAATTATATCGTTAATTTTACAGGGATTTTATAAGAGATGAAAAAACTAAAAGCAATAGGCTTACTAATACTGGGTGGACTCTTAATGGCATCGAGTTTTGCCCCCTATGACTTTATTATAGGAGGGATGCTGGGAATAGTACCCCTTTTAATAATTGAGGATCAAATTTCAACGGAAGTTAAATGGCGTAAGGTTCGCGTTTTTGCAAGTGCTTATCTGGTTTTCGTCGTCTATAATTTCGTTACCATTTATTGGGTGCGAAATGCTGCTTGGATTGGTGTGATTGCTCCGGCAATTGTAAATAGTGCATTCTTTGCAATGGCGATTGTTACTTACAGTTCAATAAAATCTAGATTAAGTCCAAAGGCTGCTTATTTATCATTGGTGATGTTATGGGTTGCTTGGGAATATATAGAATTACAAGATTGGGATTTATCGTGGCCATGGTTAACATACGGATTCTCCTTATCCAACTGGGTGACATTAATTCAATGGTATTCATACACAGGAGCTTTAGGAGGAACAGCTTGGTTATTAATTGTGAATCTATTTGTGTTTTTTGTCTATAAATCGTGGAAGCTCAAAGAGGATTCTTTCTTTATTATAAAAAAAGGAATCCAACTTGGGCTTGTCATTTTTGTGCCAATTTTAATTTCATTGTTTCAATACTACACTTATGAAGAAAAGGGTTTTGAGCAAGATGTGGTAGTTTTACAGCCGAATATGAATCCATATTCAGACCGCTTCATGGATAGTAAAGGCAATGAACTAAAAGCAATGTCTTCAGTAGCTCAAGTTCGACGATTTACAGAAATAGCTGATGAAATTATGGATGAAGATGTTGATTTTTTGTTAATGCACGAAACAGCTTTACCTCAAACAGAATCAAATCTTACCTTACCCTATTCAGCAAGTGTAGGCGTGCTTAAAAGATGGCGCGCAAGTAAATACCCAAATCTTTCAATTTTAACAGGGTTAGCATACAGAGAATTTAAGGAAGGAGAAGTTGGTGAAGATGTTCCAGCAACTTACAAAAGGAGTTACAATGGTCGGTATTACGAATATTTTAATTCTTCTATTTTAATTAATGGCGAGAATGATACGTTGCCACAATACCATAAATCAATGTTAGTAATTGGAGTTGAGCGAATCCCAGATTACTTTGTTTATTTTCAAAAATATTTAACTGATTTTGATAGTGATTCTGACGCTAATATTTATAATCCAAACAACGGCAAGCAAGCCGAGCGAGAGGTTTTTTATGGTAAAGGAGATTCGGCTATTGTTGCACCGGTAATTTGTTATGAAAGTTTATTTGGAGATTATATTACAGAGTATGTACGAAAAGGCGCGAACTTTTTAGGTGTAATAACAAACGATGCTTGGTGGGGAAATACTGCAGGTTATCAGCAACATTGGGGGTTTTCGAGAATGAGAGCAATCGAAACAAGAAGATCAGTAGCAAGAAGTGCAAATACAGGTTGGAGCGGTTTTATTAATCAGCGTGGAGATGAATTACAAAAGTCTACTTATTTAACTCAAGACGTATTGCGCCAAAAAATTCAATTAAACAGTGAAATGACCTTTTACGCTCAATACGGTGATATCATCGGAAAACTTGGTGTTTGGTTTAGTATCATGGCCTTACTTAACCTTTTGGTTAAAAAAGTAACAGCCAAAGGAGTTTAGTTGAAAAGTCTTACCATTAATCAATAAAATTTAGTCTGTTAACTCATTCGAAGTTTGTAAATTTGTACCATCATAAACCACAATTAATATGTCGGAATTAAATAAGCACAGTAAAACAGTTACTCAGGATCCAACTCAACCAGCTTCACAAGCTATGTTATATGGAGTAGGATTAACGGATGATGATATGAATAAAGCGCAAGTTGGTATTGCTTCTACAGGTTGGGAAGGAAATACATGTAACATGCACTTAAACGGTTTTGCAACAGATATTAAAGCAAGTGTAAACGCTTCTGATTTAGTGGGATTAATATTTCATACAATTGGTGTTTCTGATGGGATTTCAAATGGAACAACAGGTATGAAATTTTCATTAGTATCAAGAGATATTATTGCAGATTCGATAGAAACTGTAATGAGTGCTCAGTTTTATGATGCATTGGTTACTGTTGTAGGTTGTGATAAAAACATGCCGGGAGCAATGATGGCGATGGGAAGATTAAATCGTCCGTCTATCCTTGTTTATGGGGGTACTATTAGTGCTGGTAATTATTGTGGTAAAAAATTAAACATCGTATCTGCTTTTGAGGCTTTAGGTCAAAAAGCACAAGGAGAGATTAATGATGAAGAGTATAAAGGAATAATTAAAAACTCTTGTCCAGGAGCAGGAGCTTGTGGAGGTATGTATACAGCAAACACAATGTCTTCAGCAATTGAAGCGTTAGGGATGTCAATGCCTTACTCTTCATCTAACCCTGCTAATTCACCTGAAAAGGAAAAAGAATTAACAGAAGTTGGACCTGCAATTAGAAACTTGATGGAAAAAAATATCCTTCCAAGAGACATCATGACTCGTAAAGCATTTGATAATGCATTAAGAGTTATTATAGCTTTAGGAGGATCAACAAATGCGACAATGCATTTAATCGCAATGGCTGATGCTGTTGATGTTGAGTTAACATTGGATGACATTCAAGCAATGAGTGACATCACCCCATTCTTGGCAGATTTAAAACCTTCAGGAAAATACTTAATGGAAGATCTTCACGCAGTTGGTGGTGTACCAGCGGTAATGAAGTATTTGTTAGAGAAAGGATTGTTACATGGAGATTGTATGACAGTAACAGGAGAAACTTTAGCTGAGAATTTAGCGAAGGTTCCAAGTTTAACTGAAGGACAAGATTTATTACGTGAGATTGAAAATCCAATTAAGCCAGAAGGTCATTTACAAATCCTTTATGGAAATATAGCAACTGAAGGATCTGTAGCTAAAATTACAGGTAAAGAAGGAACTAAGTTTGTTGGACCAGCGGTTGTATTTAACGATGAGTTTGCTGCAATTGATGGAATACTTGACGGAACGGTAAAGAAAGGTAACGTAATCGTTATTCGTTTTGAAGGACCAAAAGGCGGACCAGGAATGCCGGAAATGTTAAAACCAACTTCTGCTGTTATGGGAGCTGGATTAGGAAAAGATGTTGCTTTAATTACTGATGGTAGATTCTCTGGAGGATCACACGGTTTTGTTGTAGGTCACGTTTCTCCTGAAGCTCAATTAGGTGGTGTTATCGGGTTGATTAACGATGGTGATATTATTACTGTTGATGCTGAAGAAAATGTACTTAATGTCGATCTTACCGTAGAAGAATTAGAACAGAGAAGAAAATTATGGAAGCCGAAAGAAATTCCAAAAAGAGGGATTTTAGGGAAATATGCTCGACAAGTTGGGAGTGCATCTCAAGGATGTTTAACTGATAAATAAGGTTTGGCAGAGTATCTTTTTGTGGTTTAAGAAACTATAAATCAGTCTGTTAATATCTTGTTTTGTGGTTTGAACCTCGGAGGGTATTTTAAATAATTCAAAATCTGAATTTAGAATTATTTAAAACATCAATATCTTTATATAAATGAGACATTTAAAAGTAATATCAGTCGAGCTTGTTCTAAGATCATTATTTGGTTTTTAAGTCCGAGATTTGCTTTGAAATAAATAAAACTAAAAGCCTTTCTCACATAGTAAGAAAGGCTTTTTTTTAATCGGATTAAAATGGAAAAAACAATTAAGAAAGTTACTGGTGCAGAGGCCGTAGTTTTAAGTTTGTTGGAAGAAGGGGTAGAGAAAGTTTTTGGTTATCCAGGAGGAGCAATTATGCCTGTTTACGATGAGTTTTATAAATATCGAGATCGAATTAAGCATATACTAGTACGCCACGAACAAGGCGCAACGCACGCTGCTCAAGGTGAAGCAAGAGTTAAAAATAAAACAGGTGTTGCAATAGCAACTTCAGGCCCTGGTGCAACTAATTTAATTACAGGTATTGCCGATGCACAAATCGATAGTACACCAATGGTGTGTATCACAGGGCAGGTTCCATCTCACCTTTTAGGAACCGATGCATTCCAAGAAACTGATATTATTGGCATTTCTTCACCGGTTGTTAAATGGAGTTTTCAAGTTACTAAGGCAGAGGAGATTCCTTGGGCGATAGCGAAGGCGTTTTACATCGCAAACTCAGGAAGGCCTGGTCCTGTTTTAATTGATATTACAAAAGATGCTCAGTTTTCAGAGTTTGACTTTGAGTACAAAAAGTGTGATTTTGTAAGGTCTTATAACCCAATTGTTGAGGTAAGTTTAGATCAGGTTAAAGATGCTGCACAAGCCATTAATAGCGCTAAAAAGCCAATGATGATCGTTGGTCATGGTGTATTATTGGGAGATGCACAAAAAGAAGTTTTAAAAGTTGTAGAAAAAGCAAAAATTCCTGTTGTAAATACATGGCTAGGAGCTTCTGCTTTTCCAACTCAGCATGAACTTTTTAAAGGAATGGTAGGGATGCACGGTTCGTATGCACCTAATCTTTTAACAAATGAATGTGATGTTTTAATTGCCGTAGGTATGCGTTTTGATGATCGTGTTACTGGTGATTTAAGTAGATATGCCTCTCAGGCAAAAGTTGTTCATTTCGAACTTGATTTTTCTGAAATAAATAAGAATGTAAAAGCTGATTATCCGGTTTTAGGAAATTGTAAAGAATCTTTAATAGCTCTTGATCCAATGATCATAGAGTCGGATGGTAGAGATGAATGGTTTTCAAGATGGGATGAGTTAGAACAAAAAGAAGACGAAATAGTTGTTCAGCCTGACGTCAATCCAGCGGAGGGTTCTATTAGAATGGCTGAGGTTGTTAGGCGTTTGAGTGAAATAACAGAAGGGCAAGCTATTATTGTTACTGATGTGGGTCAGCACCAAATGATTACCGCGCGTTATTACCAGTTTATGGATACCAATACGAACGTAACTTCTGGAGGATTAGGAACAATGGGGTTTGGCTTACCAGCAGCAATAGGTGCTAAGGTTGCCCGTCCAGAAAAAGAGGTTGTTGCTATTATTGGTGATGGTGGTTTTCAAATGACGCTTCAAGAACTGGGGGTTATTATGCAGGAAAAAATCCCGGTAAAAATCTTAATTCTTAACAATGAATTTTTAGGAATGGTGCGGCAGTGGCAACAGTTGTTTTTCGATAAGAGATATGCTGAAACTGTTATTGAAAGTCCAAGTTTTGTGAAGTTAGCAGATGCTTACGGTATAAAAGGGAAATCAATTTCTGAAAGAGGCGATTTAATGGGCGCTTTAACAGAAATGTTAGATTCTAAAGAATCTTTTTTATTGGAGGTGATGGTTGAAAAGGAGGGGAATGTATTTCCAATGGTTCCAGCTGGGGCTAGTGTTGCTGAGTGTAGATTAAAATAATTAAGATTAAAGTTCAAAAAGATGAGCGCAGATAATATTGAAAGATTTACGATCTCTGTTTATGCTGAAAACCACATTGGTTTAGCAGGAAGATTAATGCAGATCTTTACAAGGCGAAAGATAAATATTGATAGTTTAACAACTTCGGAAAGTGAAATCGAGGGCATTTATCGTTTTACAATTGTAATCCATGTAACTAAAGACCAAGTGGTTAAGGTTGTTAATCAAATAAAGAAAATTGTGGATGTAATGACTGCGTTTTTCTTTAGCGAAGATGAAATCGTATATCAAGAAATCGCGTTATATAAAATCAAATCTTCAACACTTTTAGGAAGTAATGTTGAAATGGTTGTTCGTAAAAATGCAGCAAGAATTCTTTATGTTGATCAAGAATTTACAGTAATTGAAAAGACAGGTCACAAAGAAGAAACACAAGAGCTTTTTGATAAGTTAAAACCTTTCGGGATTTTAGAGTTTGTACGTTCGGGTAGAGTCGCAATTGCTCGTCCAATGCCAAACCTTCACTCTTGGTTAGAAGAAGTTGGTTTAACGGATAAGTTTTTGGTGAATCCTAAAAAGTAAATTTATTAAAGTATTAAGTGAAAGGGACAGATTTATTCGTCCCTTTTTTTGTGTCCTACTTTTTGCTTCTTTAAAGAAGAGACTTTATATCAATTAATATATAAACTTAAATCTTTCTCAATTGAAATGTAAGATCTTTTTTCGTTTTAGTTTTGTGGAATTTTAAAATGATTTTGATTTTTGATTGAAGTATTAATCGGCTAATTTAAATTTTTCGTTTGATTCGTTATTTACGAATCATTGTATGTTTGAGTGTTTCTTAAAAATGAGGAAATCAATATTAATATGAGAACTAATTTGTAAGCTTTCAAAAAGTGAATAAGGTTTTCCAAAGGAAGTTGTTATTAAGAATGAAAAAATACTGATAAATCTCCTTAAGCTTTAACTATTTTAACAGCATGGCTCTTAATTATGTGTTTATCGGTTTTTTTGGGATAGCGTTCGTGATGGCGTTGTATCAATATTTTGCAAACGATGTAGATATATTTTCAGCTTTAGTTCAAAGAACGTTTCATGATGCTGAATTAGGCGCCGAAATTTGTATTGGATTTATTGGTGTATTTACACTTTGGATGGGGATTATGAAAATTGGCGAACACGGTGGAGCTATTCGAATTTTATCACGATTGGTAGCTCCTTTTTTCAATAGAATATTTCCTGAGTTACCAAAGAATCACCCTGTATTTGGTAGTATGATTATGAACTTTAGTGCCAATATGTTAGGGTTAGATAATGCTGCAACTCCAATGGGTTTAAAGGCAATTAAAGAATTACAAGAATTAAATCCCGAAAAAGAAACGGCGAGTAATGCGCAAATTATGTTTCTGGTTTTGAATACCTCTGGATTGACGTTGATACCTATTTCTATTTTAGCTTTACGTTTTAAAAAGCTGTCGGCGAATGCAAGTCTGCCCGAATTCAATGGTATTGCCTTAGCTAGTCAAAGTACTGACGTTTTCGTGCCAATATTAATTACTACTTTTTTCTCTACATTGGTTGGGATTATAACAGTTTCGATTGTTCAAAAAATCAATTTATTAAAACCTATCGTTGTCGCTTATTTAGGGACATTGTCTTTAATTGTATCTGGAATAATTTGGCACTTTAGTGATTTACCTCAGGAGGACGTTCAAAGCCAATCTACACTTATTGCTGGAGTTGTTTTAATGTCCTTCATAGTTGGATTTATTGGTTTAGGTATTAAAAATAAGATAAATGTTTATGATTCATTTTTAGACGGGGCAAAAGAAGGTTTCTCGTCATCAATTAAGATCATTCCTTATTTGGTTGGGATTTTAGTAGCTATTGGGTTGTTTAGAGAGTGCGGGGCCTTAGACTTATTTTTATCGGGACTTCGTTGGGTGGTTGGTTTATTAACTAATTCAACAGAATTTGTAGATGCTTTACCTACAGCAATTATGAAACCGTTAAGCGGAGGTGGTGCACGAGCTGCGATGCTGGAATCCATGGATGCTTTTCCATTAAAAGAATCGGGAGGCGTCTTAGTAGAATCTTTTCCGTCTTTTTTAAGTGGAGTGTTTCAAGGTTCAACTGAAACTACCTTTTATGTACTTGCCGTGTATTTTGGATCTGTTGGAATTAAGAACACACGTTATGCTTTGGGTGCTGGTTTATTGGCTGATTTCGCTGGTATAATTGCGGCGATTATTATTAGTTATCTTTTTTACGCTTATTGAAGGATGAACCCGAAAACCATTCTGGAGAGTTTTCAAAGTATTTACCTGCAGGCGCTCGTATATTAGTGATTATGGTAAGTTTTACTCACTCAAGCACTCAAGCACTCAAATTAACATTCATCCAGCTTGATCACTTCTGATTTCTCTGATTACATTCAAATAATCAAGTTTTAAGTTTATTAGGGTTGTTTTTTAAAAAGGAATCCCAACCAGAATACTTTTTTCCACCAGTAGGAGAGTTTGATTGATAATGATGACAAACAGCTGTTGCCAGTGCATCAGTTGCATCTAGTGGTTCGGGAAGGTTCTTAATTTTAAGAATATGAACAAGCATACTGGCTACTTGTTCTTTACTCGAAGTTCCTTTTCCAGTGATGCTCATTTTTATTTTTTTAGGCGCGTATTCTTCAAAAGGAATGCTTCGAGAGAGCGCTGCGGCGATAGCCACACCTTGTGCTTTTCCCAACTTCAACATCGATTGAACATTTTCTCCAAAAAACTGAGCTTCAATGGCTAGCTCATCCGGAAGGAATTGATCAATTAAATTAATCATGTGATCAAAAATCATTTTCAGTCGGACACCAAGATCTTTTTCTTTTTTCATGGATAAAACTCCGGCATCCAAAAGCTCTATCTTAGAGCCAGTTACCTTAATAATTCCATATCCCATCACGTTTGTTCCGGGGTCAACTCCTAAAATGATTTTTTCCTTCACCAAAATCTTACTTTCTTTACGTCCTACTAGAAGAGTTTGAGTAAAAATAAGCAAATAAAGACGATCATTAATGTGGTTTTAAAAATCACCATATCCGGAGGGTCTATAATTTATCTTGTTTATTTACTTGGTTTCGAAAAAGTAGAGTTGATCGGTCAGGTCGAAAGCTTCTTTTCCAGTCATCCTATTTCAATTCCCAAATTAGTTTTATTAATCGTGTTGATGTTCGTAAATTGGGGCGCAGAAGTTTATAAATGGAAGCTATTGCTACAGGATATGTTTCCTGTAACCAATCGATTAGCTATAAAAAGCACACTCGCGGGCGTTGCAACATCGGTTTTTACACCTTATAGGGTTGGAGGTTATTTTGGAAAAGTAGCACTTTTAAGCTTTCGTTATCGTGCAAAAGGTATTTTATATCAAGTTTACAATGCGATGGCTTTATTTCTAGTGAATTTCTTTTTTGGTTTATTTTTTCTTGGTTTGTTGGGTTTAGGATCAAAGCAAGAAATCATAGGATTACCACCTGATGTATTTGGAATGATTGCGCTTATTGGTAGTGTATTAATCATTGTAATCGCTGGTTTGTATGTAAATGTAAATTCGGTGACTGTTCTTTTTGGAAAAATACCTTTTACAAATAAATGGATGAAAGCTTGGAAGGTATTGGAAGGGGAAACTTATAAAAAGACTGCTTTAACTGTCTTATCTGTTAGTGTTTTAAGATACCTTGTAATAACCTATCAATACCTTTTAGCATTTGACATTTTTGGAATAAACGCTGAGCCTTTAACTATTTATTTTGCCTCAGGAGCATTGTTTTTTTTATTTCAGTTTGTTCCTGTTTTTAATGCCGTTGAATTAGGATTAACACGAACGGCCATGTTTACAGTAATACTTACCACATTTGGAATCGTAAACGAAATCACTCCAGATTTAACATTAGCTATAACTACAGCCTCTTTTTTAATATGGTTGGTTAATTTAGCAATACCTTCTATTGTTGGAAGTTTGTTTTTGAGTCAAGTTAAAGTGCTAAAATAAAAATGATTATATCACTACCTATAGTATTGCTTTATGGGATATTCGCAATTAGCGGGTTGTTCTTTGTTTGGGGTAAAAAAAAAGAGACTACAAATGTTAAACTACCTGTCGGCGTTTCAGTTATTGTAGCTGTGAAAAATGAATCCGAGAATTTGGACAGGTTAATTGACTCAATTTTAAAAAATAAAATTACAATTCCTTATGAATTAATTATTGTGGATGATTCAAGTAGTGATGACTCATGGGCTCTTTTAGAAAGGTGGAGATTAAAATCGAGTAAAGTTCATTTTTATAAAAATGAGGGAGCTGGAAAGAAGTCAGCTATAAAAAAAGCTATTGAGCATTCGAAATATGAAATCATTGTGCAAACTGATGGGGATTGCGAAGTTAGTTCGTTTTGGTTACTTAGTAATGTAACAAAGTTGATTGATTCTAAAACGAAATTAGTGATTGGTCCAGTTTATCCATTTGCTTTTAAAGGAGCGTTAAATGGTCTTATTCGACTGGAATGGTTGGCGTTACAGTTTTTAACAGCTTATACTTCTCGTTTAAGTAAACCTTCGATGGTAAACGGTGCAAACATGACTTTTTATAAATCAGACTATTTAGCATTCGTTAAATCCGGATTGGGGAGTAAATATTCCTCGGGAGATGATCTGTTTTTTTTAAGGTATTTAGCCAAATACAAAGAAGGTTCTGTTTTTAATCTTGATGAAAATAGTATTGTAAAAACAGTAATGCCTTCAACTTTATCAGGATTGTTCCAACAGCGAATTCGTTGGGCAACTAAGGCTGGGAAGATAACTAATTTCGTTGGACTTGCATTTTCGTTAATTGTTGTTTTGGCAAATTTTTCCTGGATTGGAGCTATTTATGTTACACTTTACGACATCCATTTATTACCTGTTTTAATTATATCTGTGGGCTGGAAGTTAACAACCGACTTTATAATTTGCTGGAATATGAGTTTATTTTTTAAAGATGGAAATGTATTACGTTATGTGCCTTTGATGTTTTTTGTTTATCCAGTTTATTTATTGTTTGGATTGGTTTTGTCGTTTAAAAAAACTTATGCTTGGAAAGGTGTTGAGATGAAGTGATTTAGCGTTTGTTATAGTTGTTTCATTATTCAACCTCTAGCAATTCATTTGTGCCAATTAAACTGCTGTCTTTATGTAACCAAGTACGGTGCTTAGGTAGTAAAATACCATCTACTTTCATTAAATCTCTCAAAATAATAATTTCACCTTTTTCAGAAGAATCATTCTTCAAAAACTTAAAACCTCTTAACTGGTAATCTACCTGATCAAAAAAGAACCAAAAGTTTTCTGCTTCATAATTCACTTGAATTTCCCATGTTTTAAAACCATTAAAGATTGTAGGCTTAAAATTGGGTTGAATTTTAGTTTCAGGATCTTGTAATTTCATTGGTAAACCCCAGAAGTAGGGATAAAATTTACTTGTCCACGAGTAATTACTACAATATTCTACAGAAGTGTTTGAAATACATGAATCAGCTAAGTACTCTAAATTAATATTCCGGTCGATATTCATGTATCTAAAATAGTTGTGAGCAGTTTTAAAAGAGAGGTGAAGTTCTTCTGGAATACTGTCGTTAAAACTAAATCGACTTTCAAACTTTAATTGTTGATCAAATGTTTTCCAGTTATTATTTACATCATGGAAAAAAATGGAACGATTGATGATATCCACTGATGAAGTTGGTTTGTTAGAACAACTCATCAAAATGGGTAAAATAAACAGGAAGTGTAAAAAATAGATTTTCATGAAATAAAATTAAAATTCAAAAACTTTTATGGAATTCTTACGTTATTTACCCTCTTATAAGTAGACACTATAAAAGGTAAAGTTAAAACACCCAAGACAATGAGGAAAATAATTAAGATTACTGCTATTGCGATTTTAACACTAACAATGGCAAGTTGCGCTTCAACAGGAGCTCAGTCTGCTGGAGGACATTCACCTTGTGGGGCTTACGGTAATCCGTAAATAAAAGCACTCAAGTTAATCAACATAAAAAAGTCATTCTTATTGAGTGGCTTTTTTTATGTTGATGAGTTTTGTTTTAATACTTCTCACTTCTAGTGGCTTCTAAATGCATTAAGTAATACTACATTATTATCATTTGTAGTCTTTGAGTTTGAAATAATAATGATTTTAAACGGAAGACGGAAATCATTTATTAATCCAGGTTAGTTTTTTTTTGATCTTTATCGATTTAACAAAATAGGTTCGATGAATGAAAAGGGTGTATAAAAAGACTTTTTTACTTCTTTTTCTTCTCTGCGGATTTCTCCCATTTTTTTTTCGTTTTTTAACTTCTTCTTATTAATGTCTTTTCCTCCATGAATACTAAAAGTTCGTGTTTTAATTGTTATGTATTCTTTATCCAGTGCAATTAAAAGAGCAGATTCTTTACACTTTTTTTTATAGGTTTTAACTTCGATTTGGTTTTGAAGATCCAATATTTTATACCCCAAACCATTTTTTATGCGATATAATCCACAACCCAATTCAAGCTCATTATTTTTAATGTAAATCAATGCTTTAGCCATACTCATTAATCCACTAATTGGTTCGAAATTCCATTTATCAATTTGATCAATATGTAAAGCGTTTATTCGGTAAAAAGAAGATAAATAAGAAATTAGGTTAGTGTCAGTAGTTACACCGGCATCTTTAACTAACAGACTGTCCATTAATAGTTTTCCAATAACTTTGTTCCTACCTTTTTTGAGCTTTCCTTTTTGTAATTTAAAAAGTATACTCTTTCCATCATAGGATTTGTTTTTGTAAGTAAGTTTATACTTTTTTGCAACACTTTTAAGAGAGTCTATAGTCAAAGAATCGTGCATTAAAACTCCAATATGGTTTTCATTATAAAAACCACCGTGGGACTGGTTTCCGCTTTTGAAAAGGTAATCAAACTTCTTTTCTTCATTGCATTCTTGTTCAACTTTAATTCTTGTTTCGTGAATTAAAATGTGATGACGTTGATTAAATATATCAATTGAATCTATTAGAGCAACCGTTTTGTTTAAATGCGCAAAAGTCGTAACGTATCTAGGATGCTCGATTTTAATTTTGGTGTAAGGGATTTGCTTGTCGTATAAAATGAACTCTCCGTTGTATTGGGCTAATTTTCCTTTAACGTTTAGGCAATTACTGTAACGAGGAATTAGTAAACTGTCCCTTCTAGATTCATCAAATAAAGTTATTTTAAAATGGTTCAATTCGTTTTCATCAAATGCGAGTTGATCGTATTCAGGTTTTATCACAATGAGATGGGTTACTTTAGCAAACACACCCCAGTTTAACAATAAAAGAATAGAAAATAGGAATATCGATTTTCGAGTTAAAGCCATGTTGCTTGTAAAATTAGAGACTTTAATTGTAAACCTAATATGTTTTGATGAAGATTTAATAATAACTAAACCTACAAAATTATTTATGCTAGGTAAATTTTGTTTCTTCAATGAGGTTGTATCAAAAGTAGCTGTAAATAAAGGTTGCTATTTTAAAACTTGGAGTATTAAATTATATTCTCTAACATTTTAAATCAGCTTAAAGGTAAAACTGAGAAGCTTTATTTTAGAGGGTATTATGTAAATAGTATTAAATGAAGAACTAAGAATATAGTCAATTGTAATTTCTGAAAAGCCTTTTTGAAATAAATAATTTTCACCCAATAAACCCATTTATTACCTTAGATTTTATTTTAAGAGGAGCTTTTACTTTTGCTTTTAGAATTGGAAAATAACTTTATTTCAAATTTTAAAAAATACTTTAAAGTACTCTGTTTACCTTTTATTTAAAGAGGTGTTTCTAGTAAAGTCATCAATCTCTTTTATTCCTCCAATTTAAATGAATGTTACAATACCTGATGTGATTTTCTTTTGAATGGAGACAATATAATTATTAAATGAATATTTTTGTTTCAGAGTCACAAAAATTGGTTTAATCAAGATTAGTTAGTTTTTAACTAAGTCATCATTATATAAACAAAACGAAAAAAGCCTCTAACTTGTAAAAGTTAGAGGCTTTTTCTATGTCGGGGTGGCAGGATTCGAACCTGCGACCTCCTCGTCCCAAACGAGGCGCGATGACCGGGCTACGCTACACCCCGAACGGTGTTTAAAAAGTTTTTCTAAAGAACTTTTATTTAAAACAGAGGACAAAGATAATTCTTTTTTTTTGTTCAGCAAAAAAAACTAATAAAATAGTTAATGATAAAATGTAGAAGTACATTTCACAAATCAAATGAAGTACTGAAATAGTGAGAATTCGAAATTATTATGTTTCAGTTGTTGCGCTATTAGAGCAATTTTACTTGGTGGTGTTGGGATTTTCGCTGGTCTTTCTATTTTGGACGAAATGCTCCTTTTTTTTCGAAAAAAAGTACTTTATTCATTAAAAGATTTAGATTGCTAACGGCTTACCATTCCCCATTATATTTGGTTGTGTTCGAATCTAAATGTTTAAAATATATTAATTTCATAAAAAGAGAATTCTCTTTTTATGAAATTAATTAACAGGATAAAATTACAGTGTTTAAACCAAACAGAAACGATGATTATTAAAGAGCACTTTGTAATGTTTGATTTATGCTTAACTTTATACAAGAAATATTTCAAATGGTATTACTCTTTTTAGGACTTAGTGCAGGGTCAATTTTTATAGTATTAATTGCGATTTTATTACTTTTTGGATCGAAAGAGATTCCAACAATAGCAAGGTCTCTTGGTAAAGGAATTCGTGATATTAAAAATGCGACAAGCGAAATTCAAAATGAAGTAGCAAAAGGAGCAAAAGGAAGTGCGATCGATGACTTGAAAAAGATCAAAGAAGACCTTGATATCACCAAAAAGCTATAGAATGGATTATTTGTGGCTGATTCTTGGTTTTACTACTTTAATTTTTGGAGGAGACTTTTTAGTTAAAGGTTCTGTGGGTTTAGCTCTAAAAGCGCAAATCTCTACGTTAGTAATCGGGATGACAGTCGTTTCTTTTGGAACATCTGCGCCTGAACTACTTGTTAGTATGGGAGCGGCTCTTGAAGGAGGAGAAGACAGTGATATGAGTATAGGGAATGTGATTGGGTCAAATATCGCAAACCTGGCCCTTGTTTTAGGTGCTACAGCTATTATATCACCCATAAAAGTACAGCGTGTTTCAGTTCGCCAAGACTGGCCAATTATGATGGTCGCGACTACCTTGTTCGTGCTTTTTATGTTTTTCTTTGATGGGGAAATACATCTTATAAATAGGTTGGAGGGAATAGTTCTATTCATCTTAATTATTGTTTTTACATATTTCATGATTTGGAAATCAAGAAAGGAAAAGAATGCAGGTGTTAAGATTCAGATTAACGAAGAAATTCATGAAAATAAAGGCGCTCCTGTTTGGAGAAGTATTGTTTTTCTAATAGGAGGTTGTGTTGCCTTGGTTTTAGGTTCTAATTGGCTTTTGGAGGCTGCTACAAACATTGCTACTTCTGCAGGTGTCACTCCTTTTGTTATTAGTGTTACTGTTTTGGCTTTTGGTACAAGTGTACCTGAATTAGCAGCTAGCGCTATTGCTGCTTATCGCAAGCAAACGGATATTGCGATTGGTAATTTAATTGGATCAAACATTTTTAATATTTTTTGTGTTGTTGGATTAACAGGTACTATAGCCAATATGCCTGTAGCAAACTCTGCTTTAACATATGATTTATGGTGGATGCTTGCGATTACTGCTGCTCTTTTACCTTTGATGTTAATTGGAGGCAAAATTCATAGATGGAAAGGTGTTTTGTTAATTTTCACTTATGTTTTGTATATATTTATTCTAGTTGCGTAATTATTTTCTTTTTAGCTGATTTCTTTAAAACAGTACAACTAATTCCTATGCCTGCCTGAATTAATGGCTATGGTATTTGAAATACACACTTTTTATTAATGTCTGTTTTTATTAAAATAGTATTAACGAAAAGGTTAGGTAAAACCTTAAAGAAAACAAAGTTATCAGTATTCCTAAAGAAGGAAACCGTGATTTTTTCTACAAACCTCAATTAAAAGTTAATACTACAGATATAAAAAGGTTTCGCCCACATGAAGAAATTAAGAATTATTTTGATGTAAAAATAGAAGCTAGTTTGAAAAAAAAAAACTGGTTTTGTGGATACTGTAGATTAATTTGAATAAATAAATTTTACTTAAAACAGCCGAAGTTTATTGTTGTAATTTAGTCTCGTTTTTTAATGAAATAAAACTGTATTTTAAAATGTAAAAGCAAACAATTTGAAACAAATTATAGCTTTCAAATGGATTTTTTTAAACTTCTTTTTGCGAAATAGAATGTACCTTTTTGTAGTGTAATGTATTATAGATTTGCAAATTAAAATAGAGTGTTGAGTTGCATAATAAATTTCTTAAAAGGTTTTTTATGAATAATCTGTTAAAGTTAATTTTGCTGTAGAGGATAAAACATGACTTCTAGGTATAACTTGAAAAATTATTATTACTTTTAGCGCTTGATTTGGTTTAAGACACTTGGTTAAAAAACTTTTAAGTATGAGATTGAACAGACTATTTACAGTATTAATGTTAGTTGCGTTGGCTTTAGGCGGTTTCGCACAACACAAAACAACACAAAAAGCTGATAAAGCCTTTGAAAAAGGATTATGGAATGCGGCTATTGAAAATTATAAGCTAGCGCTTAAAAAGGAAAAGGATAACGAACTTAAGCTGAAAATTATGTACAATATGGCTCAGTCTTACGCTGGAGCTAGAGAATACAGAAATGCGATCACTTGGTTTAAGAAAGTAGAGCGAAAAGGTAAAGTGTTTATCTCTAACAATCCTATAGTCTTGTTGCAAATGGGTAATGCATACAAATCTATGGATCAGTATGAAGATGCAATGAATAGTTTCAAAGCTTATTCTGATTTAAAGCCAGACGATGAAAGAGGGAAGAAAGGTGCTAAATCGTGTGAACTTGCCATTAAATGGACAAACAAGCCTACGCGTTATAAAGTGGAAAATGTTCGCCAATTAAACTCAAAATATGATGATGCAGTTCCTGTTTACACAAACAAGAGGTACAAAGAGATTGTTTTTCAATCCTATCGTTTAGGAGCTGAGGGAAAAGGAGAGAATGATGTGAACGGGCAGGCTTACCCTGATATATATGCAACAAAACTAAGTAAAGATGGAAAATGGAGTAATCCATTACCTGTTGAAGGAGATCCCAAAATTGGTGTTAATACCAAATACGCTGAAGGAGCACCAGCAATGAACGCTAAAATGAATGAACTATTCTTCACAAGATGTAAGAATATCGAGGGAAAGGTTAAAGCAGAAAAAAGTTGCCAAATTCTCTCTGCTAAGAAAAGAGGGAAGGCCTATGGTGAAGCTATTCAATTAGCTATTGGTGGTGATTCCTTAATTGTTGCTCATCCAGCCTTAACAAACAAAGACCAAACGATGTATTTTGTTTCAAATATGAAAGGTGGTCAAGGTGGAAAAGATATTTGGGTTGCTGATTTTGATAAAAAGAAGAAAACTTGGGTTAATGTTAGAAACCTAGGCCCAGAAGTTAATACGCCTGGTGATGAGCTTTATCCATTTGTACATGCTGATGGAACTTTATATTTCTCATCAAATGGTCATGTTGGAATTGGAGGTTTTGATATTTTTAAAGTTGAGAAGTTAAAGGACGAATGGGGGCCAGTAATTAACATGAAAGTTCCAATTAACTCTTCAGCAGATGATATATCTATAGTATTTGAAGCAGTTGCAGAAAAAGGTTACTTAACTTCCAATAGAGGTGGAGGAAGAGGTAGAATGGATGTTTGGTCGTTCAATCTACCTAAACTAGTTCTTTTTGTTAATGGTGTTGTTAAGGATAAAAATTCAAGGGTAATTTTACCAAATTCTAAAGTTACAATGACTGGTTCTGACGGTTCTTCAGTTGAAGCGATTACTGATGAAACTGGGTCGTACAAGTTTAAATTGATGCCGAATACTACTTACCAAATTCAGGCTGACAATGAAATGACTATTACAAATAAATACGGAACTGTTTCTAAGAAATATTTTGCATCTGAAAAAGCATTAATTTCAACGATCGGCGTTGAAGAGTCTAAAACATTTGTTCAAGACTTAGAATTAGAGCCAATTCCACCAGGAGGAATTGAATTGCCAAATATTGTTTATGCTTTTAATAGCCACCTATTGTTGGATGAGTCAAAACTTAAATTAAATGTTAAAACCTACGTGTTACAACCTAGGAGCTCCGAT
>ERZ1039804.88-NODE-88-length-59029-cov-17.147099_pt1 | contig 59029 bp, 49 predicted proteins | sample MGYA00383089_ERZ1039804 | MGnify/ENA primary metagenome ERZ1039804 (study PRJEB29581, sample SAMEA5548359) | metagenome | biome: marine; feature: coastal; material: water | depth 1 m | study: Short-term variability in the microbial, nano- and picoplankton dynamics...
TGCAGGCGGGGTGTTTATGGCACTTGGTATGCTTTATTCAACTATATCAACTACACAATATATTAAGGATCTTTCAACATGGAACGGGCCAATTTCGTTAAAAGATATATTTAATGAAATTTCAATAGCTATCTCTAATAGATCTTTTTTAATTTTCTTTGCAGGCAACCTAACACTATCAATTGCATGGGGCTTATCTAATAGCTTGGCTTTGTATATAAATACTGATTTTTGGGAGCTGCCTGGAAAATTGATAACTATATTTTTAGGCATTTATATTACCTCTACATTTATAGCTTTTTATTTAACTCCAAGATTGGTTAAGAGGTTTGATAAAAAAAAATTAGTCTTATTATGTATTTTTGGTACAGCTTTTTTTAGTCCTATTGCTTTTATTTCCTACAATTTAGGTTTAACACCTGAAAAGGGAACATTATCATTAATTTTCTTTTTATCTGTACCATTGATATTTATTTCATGTTTTTCAGTCATGGGTAATATGACTAGGGATTCAATGATTGGCGATATAGCTGATGAAGTAGAGTTAACAAGTGGGAGGAGGCAAGAGGGCGTGCTTTATTCTGCAGTTTCTTTTATTCAAAAGGTGAATACAGCTATTGGAGGTTTTGTAGCAGGTCTTGTTTTAAAAATAGTAGAGTATCCCAAGGACAACCCAACCTATGAACAAACTTACTCTTTATTTTTTGTTCAAGGGGTTGTTGGACCAATATTATTAGCAATACCTTTATTTATCTTTTTTTTCTATAAGCTAGACAGAGCTAGGCACGCAAAAATTATTGAAGAGCTAAACGCTACAAATTAGAGTCATAAAATCAATTCAATAGATTGAGATACCCTTTTCCAAAGTGCTTTATCTGCAGCTGCTGGCTTCTTAGCCAAGTTTGAGAAGAAATGTATTAGAAGATCATCCAAGCTAGTTAAATCATTTTTTGATTTATTGAATTTTTCTGTAAGCATTTCTAACTGAATTTTATTTCTAATAACAGAATCTTTTTTTAACGAATCTATGCCAGCTTTAATCTCAAGTTTAATACAGGAGTATGTAAGGTTATCTAGGTTGGATTTTTTAACATCAAGACCTTTAATCTTTGTTGCAACGCTACTTGGTACCAGGATTTCATCAAATGATCCATTTATGTAAGCATCTAAAAGATTTTTATACGACTCTACTTTAGCTAGTTTCTTTTCAGCTTTTTGAGAAGCCTTTTGCTCTTTTATTTCATTGCGAATGTTTGACATTTCTTTTGATTTTGAAATGTTATTTAGCTCACCAAGTCTTCCTTCTACTTCTTCTATGCTTATTGTTTTATTTTTAAGATCTTTTGTTAAAGTGGATGCTAGAACAAGCTCGGCATCTAAAACCTCTTTTTTAGCACTATAGAACCTGTCAGCTGATTTATTAAACTTATCCCAAAGCTTATTATCAATCTTTCTACCAGCAGACCCAGCTTTTTTCCAATCGTTTTTAAGATCATTAAATTTCTTTATGCAAATATCATTATCTTCATCGTTTATGAGATCGACTTTAGCTATAAGATCCTCTTTAGCTTTGATCACAGCTCTCTCTTGTTTTTTTATCTGATCATTGATTGGTTTCTTAGCATTAAAGAATTCATTTCTTAGTTTCTTATGATCTTTATCAAGAACCGGGGCGTGCTCTTGCCATTCATTAAATTTATCTCTTAAGAAAAATATAAGTGTTTTAGCATCAGGCCAGTTTGATGATTTATCAATCGTGTAATTGTTTATTTCATTTATTATTTTTCTTCTATTAGCAGCATTAGCTTCTTTAACTTTATTTAGTTCTTCAAAAAACTCTTTACATGGCTCCCAAGCTTTATTTGTTAGTTCATTAAATTTTAACCATTGATCCTTTGAGGAAGGCCTTCCTGATGTGTCTAATTGTTGCCACTTCTTCTGGATTTCGTGGATAGCATTAGCTTGTGTTTTAGGATTTTCTAAACTGTTATTGGAAAGTTCACCAATTTCTTTAATCAACTCTTCACGTTTTGGGTTTGTTGCAAACGATGACATGTCATCAAAATACCTTGACTGAGCTACAACAAAGTTTATTTTATGCCTTAGTTTATTGGGAACACCTTTCTCATTTTTCACTATTGAAAGAGTGTCTCTTAAGTTTTTTTGCGCTTTTTTAATAGAGCCATCTTCAAATAACTTTTCTATATTTTCTAATTGTTTAAATAAATCTTGTTTTGTTTCCACATTAATCTCTTATGATGTTTATAATTAGTTCAAATGAACAAGCGAATTTTAACAGGAATTACAACAACTGGTACTCCTCATATAGGAAATTATTTAGGTGCAATTAAACCTGCTTTGGAATTGGCTAGTGATTTTGATGAGTCGTTCTTTTTTTTAGCGGATTATCACGCAATTATAAAAAATTCTAATCGAAATGAGATTGAGCAATCAGTAAAAGATGTTGCTTTATCATGGTTGGCTTCAGGTCTTGACCCAGCTCAATCATTTTTTTACAGACAATCAGATGTACCTGAGATACTTGAATTAAGCTGGATACTAAATTGTGTTACTGCTAAAGGTTTAATGAATCGGTCGCATGCATACAAAGCTGCTACAGCCTTGAATACTTCAGATGAAGACAAAGGAATAAGCATGGGATTATTTTCATATCCCGTTCTGATGGCTGCAGATATTCTGATATTTAACGCAACCCATGTCCCAGTTGGACCTGATCAAATGCAACATCTTGAAATGACTCGCGATATTGCAGGCAAGTTCAATCATTCATATAAGAAAATCTTTGAATTACCTGAAGCAATTACCCAAGAGGCTGATCAAATTATTCTTGGCCAAGATGGTAGAAAGATGAGTAAATCCTATAAAAATATTATTCCGTTACTTTCAACTGAAAAAGTCTTAAAAAAATCAATTGCAAAAATAGTTACTAATTCGCTTGAGCCAGGGGATCCAAAAGACTTTAATAACTGCTCTGTTTTTTCTTTATATTGTCATTTCTCATCAGATGATGAGCAGAGTGATCTAAAAGAGTCATATGAAAATGGTATATCCTGGGGAGATGCTAAGAATAAATTATTTGAAAAAGTTAACGAACATATCATTCCTATTAGAGAGTCTTATAACTCTTTAAATTCAAATAAAGATCTTATAAATGAATTGTTAGCAGAGGGTTCGGCAAAAGTAAGACCTATGGCTAAGGAGCTCCTTTTAGAAGTAAGAGACTCTATAGGTATTTCTAAAATATCTTAATGCAAAATAAAGGCTCCTCTTGGCTCAAGTTTGGCCTATTTACTGTTGGCTTAGGGCAGTCTTTCGTTTTTGTAATTGTGCCTCCGCTTGCCAGGGACTTGGGCTTATCAGAAATACAGACCTCTTTAGTTTTTGCTATTTCAGCAGTTGCATGGGCTTTAACAAGCGCATCTTGGGGAAGGGCCAGCGATAGGTATGGTAGGAGAAATATTGCTGTATTGGGTTTAGTTGGATATTCAATTTCATTAGTTGCCATGATAACTCCACTTTTTTTAGTGGAAAGAAATATTATGGACCTTGCGCTCTTATTCCCATTACTCGTTTTAGGAAGGTTATTTAATGGTTTGATAGGTTCAGCCACAAGACCTGCTGCGTTTGCATATGTTGCAGATAATAGTAGTGCAGATAAAAGAACATTAAAATTTGCAAGACTGGAGTCCAGCTTTCTACTCGGAACTGTTGCAGGGCCATTGATAGGTGGTTTTTTAATACTTATAACTAAAGAAACGCCTTTTTATGTGTTCAGTGTGATGTCTATAATTTCATCAATTGGGATATATAAAACTCTAGAAAACACTAGTATTCATAAAAAAACTGAGATTATTAAAGATAAAATATCATGGAAGTCACAGTCTATATGGCCATTCTTGTTAATTGCATCTATTGCAAGCCTATCTCAAGCCTCGCTTCTCCAATCAATAGGTTTCTATGTATTTGATATGTTCTATATATATGATGATCTGCCAATTATAGTTAGTACAAGCTTTGCAATATTATCCATCTCAACAATACTTAGTCAGTATCTATTTACTGATGCATTTCCATTAGATAACTTTAAATTACTGTTATATGGAACTTTATTAATAGTATTTTCATTCTTTACAATGGCCTACTTTCCAAAACTTTCTGTATATTACCTTTCTTTATTAATTAATGGTCTTGGCGGGGGTATGATAAGGCCGGCCATATCATCCTCCTTGTCACTTTCTCAAATACCTGAAAATCAGGGCTCTGCAGCTGGGTATTTAGGTTCTGTATATCCAATAGGGCACATGTTAACCCCATTTGTAGCAATGCCTATTTATGCTTTTAATCCTTCGTATTTGTATTTTTTTAATTCAATTTTATCTATAGTTATAGTTGTATTTATAATATGTCACCCTATTTTTAAGAGAAGCAAATAATAATGAAAAAAAGTTTACTAATAATTAATCTTGGCACTCCTGATAGCCCGTCTTATTTCCATGTTTATAAATATCTAAGACAATTTCTTTCAGATGAAAAAGTTATAAATATAAATCCTATTTTAAGATTTATTTTGGTTAATTTTATCATTTGTCCACTTAGATCATTCTCTTCTTCAAAAATTTATAAGAAAGTTTGGCACTCCGAAAAGGGATCACCATTACTGCACAACACCATGATGCTCAGAGAGAAAATTGCTAATAGGTTGCCAGATGTTGATGTTGAATATGCAATGAGATATCAATCTCCCTCCATTAAAAATGCAATTGATAAAATGCTTTCAAAGAACCCTGATGAATTAATAATTTTACCTTTATTTCCACATTATGCCGCAGCTACAACTGGCTCAGTTTTTAAAGAAGTCACAAGTTGCCTTTCTGATAAATGGGTTGTTCCAAAGATTACCTTTATCAACCAGTTTTATGATAATAAAAAATTCATTGATGCATGGGTAGACGAGGCTCTTAAGTTTGATATAAGTAGCTATGATAAGGTTATTTTTAGTTATCATGGTGTACCCAACAGTCATGTTGATAATGTGTATGAGGGTTCAATGTGCTCAGATCACAATTGCGAAAACTCAATAACTGAGATGAATAAGTTTTGCTATAAGGCAACTGTTTATGAGACAACAAAGCTTCTAGCAAATAAAATAGATCTAAGTGATAAAGACTATGAAGTGGCATTTCAGTCAAGACTTACAAATAAATGGTTAGAACCTTTTACAGATAAAGTTTTAGAGGGATTGCCAAAAAAAGGTCATAAGAAAGTATTAGTTTTTTCGCCAGCTTTTACAGCAGATTGTCTAGAAACGATCATTGAAATTGGCGATGAGTACCAGGAAATATTTCATGAAGCAGGAGGGGAGACTTTAGACTATGTCCCTTCCTTGAATTATTCTGAGAGCTGGGTTGATGCAGTTATTGATATTTCAAAATTAAATAGGAGTAATTAAGATTAATGTTTAAAGAGGACTTACTTAAAGGGAAGAGAATACTCATAACAGGTGGTGGGACAGGTCTTGGAAAAGAAATGGCATCACATTATGCAAAGCATGGTGCTGATCTTTATATATGTGGTAGAAGAGAAAATGTTTTAAAGGAAACCGCAAACCAGTTAATTGAGGACTTCGGTGTGAAGGTAAAATATGAAACTTTAGATATAAGAGCATCGTCAGATGTTGAGAGTTATATAGAAAGAATTTTTGAGGAGGGCCCGCTAGATGGGCTTGTTAATAATGCAGCTGGAAACTTTATCTCTCCGACAAAAGATCTATCTCATAAAGGTTTTGATGCCATTGCTAATATTGTTTTTCATGGAACATTCTACATAACACATTCAGTTGGTAAAAGATGGATTGAGTCTAAACACAAGGGCTCTATAGTATCAATCCTAACAACATGGGTATGGACAGGCTCTCCATATGTCGTGCCTTCTGCTATGTCTAAGTCAGGCATTAATGCTATGACTCAATCATTGGCAGCAGAGTGGGGTAAATATGGCATTAAAGTAAATGCAATTGCTCCAGGCCCATTTCCAACTAAAGGGGCATGGGAAAGATTGAATCCTGGAACTGGAGATGATAATTCTATGGGGAGCATACCTCTTGGTAGAGTTGGCGAAATGGAAGAACTACAAAATCTAGCTACTTTTCTTATGGCTGATGGGTGTGACTATTTAACAGGACAAACAATTGCTATAGATGGTGCGCAGTATTTAACAGGTGGCGGAACATTCTCAAATTTAGATAAATTAAGTGATGAAGATTGGGAACAAATGAGAGCTATGATAAGGTCATCTAATAATAAAGATAAAGCTGATAGGGCTTAGAGGTAAAATTATGAGTAGTTCGTTTGAAAACATGAATGAGGTTTTAAATCTTCAGAAGAAAAAGTTTATCAATGATGGGCCTCCGTCTATTGAATTGAGAATTGATAGATTGAATCGGCTTAAATCAATGCTTATTGAAAATAGGTATGAATTAACAGATGCTTTAAGCTCTGATTTTGGAAGTAGGTCTAAGAATGCATCATTGCTATCAGATGTTTATACAGTTTTACCTGAAATAACTAATGCAATTAATAATATTAAAAGATGGACTAAAGACGAAAAAAGATCATCAAATAAACCATTTAGCTTATTTGGTGCAAAGTCATATATTCGATATGAGCCTTTAGGAACGATAGGTATGATATCTCCGTGGAATTTTCCTGTTAATTTAGCATTTGGACCCCTAGCATCTATCTTTGCAGCAGGTAACCAGGTGATGCACAAACCAAGTGAATTGACTCCAGCTACAGCAGCGTTAATGAAAGAGCTTTGTGATAAGGCATATGATCAGGATGAATTTGCTACCTTTTTAGGAGGACCAGAGACAGGTGAGGCCTTCTCAAAGCTTAATTTTGACCATCTTCTTTATACAGGTAGTGGCAACGTTGGAAAACATGTTATGCATGCTGCTGCACAAAATTTAGTACCAGTAACTTTAGAGCTTGGTGGCAAATCACCTGTTGTTGTTGGCAACAGCGCTGATATTAAAGCAACTGCAAAAAGAGTGATGTTTGGTAAGACCATGAACGCAGGGCAAATATGCCTAGCTCCTGACTATGTTATGGTTCACAAAGACAAAAAAGACGAATTCATAAGCGAAGCCGAAAACGCAGTTGCAGATTACTATCCAGATATTAAAAATAATGATGATTACACATCTATTATCAATGAAAGGCATTTTAATAGACTGAATGAGTTGATAGATGATGCAAGAGAAAAAGGCGCAACAATAAATCAAATTAACCCATCTAATGAGGATTTTACTCAACAAGAATTCTTCAAAATACCACCAACAATAATTACCAATACTTCAGATGATATGAGAGTGATGACTGAAGAGATTTTTGGACCTGTTTTGCCTGTTGTTGAATTTACAGAAGTAAAAGAGGCTCTTGATTCAATAAACTCAAAAGATAGGCCATTGGGTTTATATTATTTTGGTACAGATAAGAATGAACAATCTAATGTACTTAATAATACATCCTCCGGGGGCGTAACTATAAATAATGTTGTTGGCCATATCCAACAGCAAGATTTACCATTTGGAGGCGTTGGTCCATCTGGTATGGGTAGGTATCATTCACAAGATGGCTTTAAAAACTTTTCAAATGCAAGAGCTGTATTTAAAGATGTTCCTTTCTTTATGGATAATTTAGCTTTTGGCATGATTAGGCCCCCTTATAAAGAAGGCTTTGAGAATTTCATAAAAAAAATTCTAAAGTAATATAGTTTGTGGCATCTCTTTCATTAAATCTAGCTTTTAGATATCTTAAATCTAATAGGGGTGGGGTATTCTCGTTCACCTCATTTCTAGCTATCTTGGGTCTTTCTATAGGCGTCAGTAGTTTGATCATAGTCATGTCTGTTATGAATGGTTTTGAGAGAGAGCTACAAGACAGAATTCTTGGCGTAGTGCCTCATGCGGTAATCAAATCAGATAGTTCTATTAATAACTATCAACTGATAGTGGATGATATTAATGAGCTACAAAATATTGAAAGCTCGTCACCATACATAGAGCTACAAGGCCTCATATCGACAGGATCTGGTGGGCGAGGTGTAAATATTATTGGTATTGATGAAGATATAGAAGCCTCCATGTCAATCCTTCCCAATTATATGCTATTAGGCTCTATTGCTAACTTAAAACAAGATAACTCAATTATTATTGGTACTTGGCTTGCAGCATATTTAGGTGTTGGGATGGGAGATATTTTGAATATTACAACCTCAGACATTAAGACATCAATAATAGGATCGTTTCCTCAATCCATAAAGGTAAAAATTGTAGGTATGTATGAGCTAAGGTCTGAACTAGATCAGTCTCTAGTTCTGATATCGCATAAGCTCGCTCAAAAAATTAAAATGATAGATGAAAACACAACCTCATCAATTAGAATCAAAACAGATGATTTGTTCAGCGCTGATCTTATTGCTAGAGATGTTATAAATTCAATAGATGGTGAATTATTAGATAATAATTTTTTTGAAATAATAACTTGGAAAACAACTCATGGAACATTATTTGAAGCTATTAAGTTTGAAAAATTATTAATTAGCTTAATGCTATTTCTAATTATTGGAGTTGCCTCAATTCTTGTGCTGTCTACTATTATCATGACAGTCAAATCTAAAGAGCGTGAAATTGGTATTCTCAAAACAATGGGAGCTAGCAATCATCAATTGGTAAAAATATTCCTGTATCAGGGCATTCTTGTTAGTGCTATAGGAATAATTTCCGGTCTTTTTTTTGGTATTCTAATTACAGTTAATTTAGATTCATTTGTAAATTTTTTGGAGTCATTAACTAGTCGTGGAATGCTAGATGCCTATTTTATTAATTATTTTCCATACCATTTAGATTTTAATCAAATATTTTTTATATGTTTACTGTCATTCATATTCAGCCTTATTTCTTCTTTAATTCCAGCGCTAAGAGTGAATAGACTGGATCCGATCGAGATTCTTAGGCATGAATAGTTTAAAAGCTGCAAGTATTTCAAAAACTTATTCAATTGATGGGCATAACATTGAGGTATTAAGAAATCTTAATTTATTGATAAATAAAGGCGATACAGTAGCTATATCTGGGCAATCTGGATCAGGAAAGTCTACCTTGTTACAAATATTGGCTTTATTGGACAAACAGTCCTCTGGAACGGTTGAGTTAAACGGAAAAGCAGTAGGCCATTTAAGCACTAATAAGAAATCTCAAATAAGATTAAATAATTTTGGATTTGTTTATCAACACCACCATTTATTAGAAGATTTAACTGTATATGAAAATATTGCTTTACCTCTTCAATTAAAGGGTGATTTAGTAAATTTAGATATAAAAGTTCGTGATCTAGCAAAATCTATTGGTTTGATTGAAAGATTGAATCATTTGCCCTGGAAGCTTTCTGGTGGTGAAAAGCAAAGAGTTGCAGTGGCTAGAGCTATGATCAACAAGCCTGATTATATATTTTTAGATGAACCAACTGGGAATCTAGATAAAAAGAATGCCTCGAATATCCAAAACTTAGTATTGGAATTATCTAAAAATAATGGTGTTGCATTAATTGTGGCTACTCACGATAATGATTTTGTGAATATTCTAGACAGAAAGTATTATTTAGATAACAGAGGGCTTTTAGAGTTATGAGTGAATTTATTATTGCTGGTGGTGCCTTTATGTGGCCACTTTTAGCTTGTTCTGTATTAATCATCTCAATATCTATTGAAAGATTATGGTTTCTTCAGCTTAGACTTGTATCACCGAATGGCCTCAAAAACCAAATTATCAATCTATATAATAAAAACCTGTTAAATCAAAGACAGTCTGAAGAGATTTCACAACTTTCATCCTTAGGGTATCTTTTAATAAATTGTATAAAATATAAAGACCTTCAAAGAGAAAATCTTGAGTCTAAAATTGAGGAAAAAGCTTCAGAAGTTAAACATCTTCTAGATAGAAATTTAACCATGCTAGGAACATTGGCTACAATTAGCCCTCTTTTAGGACTACTGGGAACTGTTGTTGGCATGATAACAGCCTTTACTGGCCTCTCTGAGGTAACGGGCGCTAACCCTGACGTCTTAGCTGAAGGTATTTCTCAAGCTCTCATAACGACAGCTTTCGGTCTTTTTATAGCTGTTCCTGGTCTTGTAATGCACAAGTATTTTGAACAAAAAATTTCTCATCTTTTAATAAACCTTCAAGCAGAAGTGTCTGATTTTATTGATGTTATTAACAAATAATGAAGTTTATAAAGTCAAATGAATCTAATTTTTCAATTGAGATTACACCTCTTATAGATATTGTTTTTCTTCTAGTTATATTTTTCGTAGTCACATCCAAGGTTGGTGATTCACAGTTCCTTTCTTTAGAGTTGCCTAAAACCGAGTCATTTTCATCAAGTACTTTTAAAGAACAAAATGAAGTATCTATACTTTCAGATGGTACGGTTTTGATTAATGGAATTACTGCCCCAATATCTGATAGAGAATTGATAAATGAGCTTGTATTTAGTTTAGATAGTAGATTTGATAAAGTTATACTTAGTGCTGAAGAGAATGCATATCATCAATGGGTTGTTGAATTAATGGATATATTAAATAAAAATGGCTATTCAGAGGTTCAGATTAGAACAATAAGATTATGAAAAAGAAAAATAGCTTCAAAAGATTACTTTCTTATACATTTAGGTACAAGTGGTCGTTCTTAATAAGTGTCTTTGGATTTATTATTTTTGCATTTGCAGATATTGCAGCTGTTGAGTGGATTAGAAGGATTATTAGTTTTATTAATGATGAAGAATCAGGTCTTCACACACTTCTTGCTTTATCTCTTATTGGCATTGCCTTTGGTAGAGGTCTTGGTTTCTTTATAGGCAACTATTTTATGTCTAGGGTTGGTTTTGGAATTGTTCACGACATGAGAGCAGAATTATTTCAAAAGCTACACGACTTACCTAAATCATACTTTGATTCAAATCAATCAGGTCAGTTGATAAATAGAATTACATTTACAACTACCCAAGTTTCAGCAGCTGCCTCCAGCGCAGTAAAAACATTTGTAAGGGAAGGTTTTCTGCTTATTGGCTTGTTTGCTTACATGTCTTACCTTAATTTTAAATTAACTTTATTGCTAATTGTTACTATTCCTCTTATAGCTCTAATTGTTTTTATAGCAGGTAAGCGCCTAAAGAAGCTTGCTAAAAAAATACAAACTGCTATGGGTGATGTTACCCATATAGCTTCAGAGGCTGTTGATGGTCATTTAGAGATTAAATCTTTCAATGCTCAGGATTATGAGAATAAAAGATTCTTAGAGGCCAATTCATCAAATAAAAATCAAAATCTTAAATTAGAGGCTACTGGGAATTTAGCAACACCGATTATCCAAATTCTAGTATCAGTATCTCTTTCACTTGTTGCATATTTTGCTCTGGGTTCACAGCTAGGCATCAGCTTAGATGCAGAGACCTTTGTAGCATTCTTTACTGCAGCCGGTCTTATGGCTAAACCTGTAAGACAATTATCAAATATAAATATTATTGTGCAAAAAGGCCTTGCTGCTGCCAATGAAATATTTGAGCAGTTAGATGAGGCGAATGAAAATAATTCAGGCGATGTAAATACTAAGCTAGACGGAGTTATAGACTTTAATGATGTTTCATTTTCTTATAATACCGGTGGTCAGATTCTCTCGAATATTAGCTTTCATATAAACAAGCACGATACAGTTGCCATCGTTGGCCGATCAGGTTCAGGTAAATCTACCATCGCCAATTTAATACCTCGATTTTATGAAAATTCATCGGGTGAAATTATGATTGATGGTGTATCAATCAAGAATTACTCATTAACACATCTAAGAGATTCAATTTCGATAGTTAATCAGTCTCCTACACTATTCAATGACACCATTGCCAAAAATATAGCTTATGGTGATGTTGAGATTGATAGAGACAAGCTCATATCTTCAGCAAAGCTAGCAGGGTGCTCTGAATTTATTGATAATCTTCCTGAAAATTTTGAATCTGAGATAGGTGATGATGGCGTTCTTCTGTCTGGGGGGCAAAGGCAGAGACTTGCTATTGCAAGGGCATTTTATAAAGATTCACCTATTATCATTTTAGATGAGGCAACTTCTGCACTGGATAGTGAGTCTGAGCTAGTTGTTCAGGAGGCTCTTGAAAAATTGATAACAAACAGAACTACTATTGTTATTGCACATAGATTATCTACTATAGAAAACGCATCAAAAATTATTGTTTTAGACGAAGGCATGATTGCTGAGACAGGGACGCATGATGAGCTTATAGAGCTTGATGGCCTTTATAAATCCTTATACAAGAATAAATTTGAGGATGATGGAGCCAAGACTCCGATTCAATCAAAGCCAAATCAGCTTTTTGTTCCAGAGTATAACAACCATGAATCATCTAGCTTTGTAGTTGATAGCTGGTACAAGAAAAGCTTATGGTTGTATCTTCTATATCCTTTTTCGCTTGCAATACAATATTTAACAAACCGAAGGAGAAGAAAGTATCTTAAAAATCTACCTTCTCTTAAAAAAAATATACCTGTAGTTATTGTTGGTAATTTAACAATTGGTGGGACCGGAAAAACTCCGTTAGTTAAATATATTGCCTCAAGTTTAAAAAACTTAGGTTACAAGCCAGGTTTAGTGAGTAGGGGATATGGTGGTAACTATAAAAAAACTATGAAAGTTGATTTAAACTCATCGGTTAAAGCAACTGGAGATGAGGCTCAAATATTATCAAAACTTGAGCTTCCATTTTATATAGATAGGGACCGAGTAAGAGCTGTTGATACTCTTATATCCAACCATGATTGCGATGTTGTAATAACAGACGATGGTCTTCAGCATTATAATTTAAAACGTGATATTGAAATAATTGTTATTGATGGCAAAAGAAGATTTGGTAATAACTTGGTTTTTCCAGCCGGCCCTTTAAGAGAATCTAAAAAAAGATTAAAAGACGCAGATTTTATTATCAACAACAGTGGCCCCACTGAAGATAATGAGATTCTTATGAATATCAGTCCATCGAGATTTGTTCACCTTAATAGTGGAAAATCATACCCTATCGATCAATGGCCAATGCATAAAGAAGTTCATGCTGTTGCAGGGCTAGGAAATCCTGGAAGATTTTTTGATACACTAAGCAGGCTTGGATTTGACCATATTAAACATCCATTTCCAGATCATCATAAATATGTAACAGCTGACTTGCATTTTTTAGATCACCACCCAATTTTAATGACTGAAAAAGACGCATCAAAGTGCAAACATTTCAATAATAATAAGATATGGTATTTGGCAGTTGAGGCAGACCTTTCTAAGCAATTTATTGATGACTTAGATAGCAAACTTAAAAAATTACTTAATCAATAATGTCTTTAAAAACTGTTCTTATTATCCCCTCAAGAATAGGCTCTACGAGGCTTAAAAATAAACCCTTGGTCGAAATCTCAGGAAAGACATTAATTCAAAGAGTTTATGAGAATGCATCCTTGAGCTCGCCTAATGTATTTATTGCTACAGACTCTGATCTTATCAAGGACCACATTAGCCCCTTAACTTCAAATGTAATTCTTACAAGTAAAAAGCATATATCTGGAACTGACAGAGTTTTTGAGGCAGCTGAGAAGCTAGAACTAGATGACGATACTTTAATAATAAACTTACAAGGTGACGAGCCATTTATGCCTAAAGAGGTTATCTCAAGCTTAATAGCAAGCCTTCAAAATAACTCTTCAAATATCGTAACAGCAGCACATAGAATTGTAAGTAAGACTTTAATTGCCGATCCCAACTGCGTTAAAGCAATTATCAATGACAAATCATTCGCGGTAGATTTTGTGAGAGAGATAGAGTACTTACCAGATACCTTGTATTATCAACATATTGGAATCTATGGTTATTCAATGGCCACACTCAAAAAGCTCGTTAATTTAAAGCCCACGTTAAATGAATTAAATAGAAAGTTAGAGCAACTTAGGTTTCAGGATAATGGGTTTAAAATTCTAATATCAAAATTTGATATCACTATTCCTCCAGGAATAGATACTGAAGCTGATGTTGAAGCTGCAATAAATTTTATCAACAATGAATCTTGAAGAAAATTTTAAGATTGCCAACTCTTTAAAAATAAATTCTATTGCAGATTATGGTGTCTGCATTGGTAATTTGGACGAGCTACCTGCACTTTATGCATTTATCGCATCCTCTAAAACTAAATACTTTATTCTTGGTGAGGGCACCAATTTAGTTCCACCGAATAGATATAAAGGTTTGGTTATTTCTCTTAACTTTAATTCAATTCTAAATAAAGGTGAGCACATTAGAGTTGGCTCTTCTGTGAATTGGAATAGATTAGTTGAATACGCCGTGAATAATAATATATATGGTTTTGAAAATCTCTCCTTAATTCCTGGATCGGTTGGAGCTGCACCCATCCAGAATATAGGCGCTTATGGCGTAGATGTAAAACCTTTAATTCATAGAGTATATTTTTTTGATCTAGATACTGGGAAATACAATTCATTTAACTCTGATGAATGCAGATTTGATTATCGAGAATCAGCCTTCAAAGGATCAAATAAGATTATTACCCATATTGATTTCAAATCAAATCTTGAAAAAAAACTACATCTTGATTACAAATCTCTTTCTATAAAAATTAATGAAATATCTCTTGATGAAGAATTTCTAAATCCGCAGATTATCTCAAAGCTCGTTACACAAATAAGGGAGGATGTTCTACCAAATCCTAATAGTGAGCCAAATGTTGGAAGTTTTTTTAAAAACCCAATTGTTGATCCTAGTTTTATAAAAACTGATTATTTTGATTTAAGTGAGTTAGTTATTTGGGAGCTAGAAAATAATTTAGTTAAAGTGGGTGCAGCTAAACTAATACAACTGATTAAAAATGATTTACCGGAATTCAACAATGTTTCGATTTCTAAAAAACATAATTTAGTAATCACAACCAATGGAATGGCATCTCAAGAAAATGTAATTGCTTTGGCTTCAGCCATTCAGTTAAAAGTTAAACATTTTTTTGATTTGGACTTAGAGATAGAACCTAGAGTAATTAATTAGAATGTTTTTATCATCTACGATAGCCTATATTATCGCACTCACAAGCCCTGGACCTGATACAGCTATTATCATCAAGCAAACGTCATCTTACGGAAGGAGGGCGGGTGTAGTAACTGCTTTTGGAATAGGATCTGGTATCTTTATTCATTGTATATTGGCAGTAAGTGGTATTTCTCTATTAATCCTCAACTATCCATCACTTAAGGTCTTAATAAGTTTTATTGGAGGGTCTTACATTTTTTATATAGGCGCCTCAATGTATTTCTCAAAGGATGACCCTGATAACTTTAAAAAGAAATCAGTAAACAACTTTGCGGTTGGTTTTATAACAAATTTATTTAATATTAAAGCTTTTATTTTTTTTGTAAGTTTATTTTCAATATTAGTAGAAGAGCTTTATGGCTTTTACTTTTATTTTTATCCAATTTACTTTGCTATAACTACAACTTTTTGGTTTTCTTTTTTAAGTATCTTGCTCACATCAAATAAATTTCAATACGTAAATATTTATAACAATATTTATATAAAATCATTATTCTCAGCCATCTTGTGTTTGATCGGGCTTTATATTATTTTGACCTCTGTCTGTGACTATTTCTAAGCTAACAAAAACAATCAAGAAGTTTGGAGATGACATATTTCCACCAGTAGATTCCTGGAATCCGGATTTATGTGTGGGCCAAGAAATCAAAATAGATAGAAATGGCGATTGGTTTTACAATGACTCACTTATTAAAAACAGCAAAATAGTTAAGCTATTTTCTAAAGTGCTAAGAAACGATAGTGGTAATTATTTTCTTGTTACTCCAACAGAAAAAGTTCCTGTTAATGTAAAAATAGCTCCTTATGTAATTGAGGATTTTGATGTTGATAGTAATAAAAATATTACATTTCATACAAATTTTAATTATTCATTTAAATTAGATTCACATCACTGCGTTAATCTTAAAAGCATAGATGGTGTATCTTTACCAATAGTCATAGTGAGACCTCATAACATAGAGGGCTTTCTCGCAAGAAGCGCATATTATCGTTTTTTAAATTTCGCAACAAATGAAGGGTATATTAAAAATGATATTCTTTACATAAACTCTTATCAAACGGAAGTACCAGTTGGCAAAATCGATTAAAAAAATACACCTACCTAAAAAGGTATGCCCAGTATGCAAATTAGAATTTGTTTGGCGAAAAAAATGGGAAAGAGATTGGGAGAATGTGATTTATTGCAGCAATAAATGCAAGCAAAAAAAACAAACTATTTCTTAGACTCTATCCATTCATTTATATAACTTTCCAAAACTGAAAGGGGTACAGAACCTCTCTTCAGAACCTCATAATGAAAATCTTTAATATCATATTTGTCACCTAGCTCTTTTTCAGCCTTAGTTCTGAGTTCAAGAATTTTTAATTGACCAATTTTGTATGCCAGAGCTTGACCAGGCCAAGCTATATACCTATCTACCTCATTTTCTATATCTAAAATTGACTTTGCAGTGTTATTCACAAATAAATCTATAGCATCATCACGAGACCAATCTTTGTAGTGCATACCTGTATCCACAACGAGCCTTATTGCTCTCCACATATCATATGTAAGCTGCCCAAATTTATCATAAGGATCATCATATAGACCCATATGCTCCCCAAGCTCCTCACTATATAATGCCCAGCCTTCAACAAACGAGGTAAACGACTGATGTTTTCTGAACTCAGGTACATTTTCCATCTCCTGTGCTATTGAGATTTGAAAATGGTGTCCTGGAACCGCCTCATGAACACTTAAGACTGGTATTTCATATTTTGGTCTTGACTCAGGCTTATATAAATTGACATAGTAATACCCAGGCCTTCCTTTGCTTGGTGAATTGTAATATGCAGTGGTTGTATAAGGTGCTGATTCCATTGGAATTTCTGTAACACCATATGGAGCTTTTTGGAAATCTTTGAAGATCAAGGGTAGCAAAGGATCTATTTTCTTTGACATTATTAAATAAGCATCAAAAAGATCATCTGCATTATCGTAGTAAAAGCGCTTATCAGTTCTAAGGAAGTCTAAGAAAGAATTAAAATCTCCAGACCATTTCACAGAAGCAATGATATCTTCCATTTCAGCGCGTATACGTTTGATTTCCGTTAAGCCAATTTCATGAATTTCATCTGGTGTTAAATCAGTTGTTGTATGGTATCTAGCTAAATACTCATACCATTCACTTCCATTAGGCACGTCCTTAATTCCAATAGAGTCTCTTGAATTGGGAATATACTCATTTCTTAAAAACTTAGCTAAATCAGAATAGGCTGGATTTAGTGACTCTTTTATTAGCTTTTTAGCATTTAGAATCAACTCATCTTTTTCATCAGGAGTAACTATTTCTAATGACGCTTCATTAAATACTTTTAAATATGGGTTGTTCACAATATCTGCTGCTACCATCGATTCAATTTGCTCGAGTACATAGGTTGTTATGTGCTTTGGCTGTGTGTACCCAAGTTCTAAACCATTTTTATAATTAGCATTAGCATTTTTTATATTTGAGGTATATTTTTCTAATCTGGTAAGCCAATCTTTATAATCCTGATATGAACTAAATATCATACGAGAGCCAGTTTCATAGAAAGACTGTATTCCACCTCTTTGATTTAGATCCATAAAATGTTCAGGGTAGTTATGAGAATCTATTTCAAGACTAAAATCCTTATCTAAGATCATATAATTTAGTCTATTGCTTTCAGATAAGTCATTAATATTAAAAGTTTTAAATTCATCATACGAGTCTATGGCTTTTAACTTTCTTTTTTCGATCTCATCAGCAGAGTTGGATACAATTTCAGTATTAAACCTTTTATCACCAAGCATGGATGCATATATAGGTGATTGAGACAAACTCATCTCCCAAGATTCTGCTAAGTAATTCTCAAAATCTTTATCTGCCATTGATTCTTTATCATTATCTGACATAGTCCATAACAATAAATTTACACAAGTGATCAAAATCACTAAAGTTAAGGCTTTATTATTTTTCATAGTTAGTCTCCAGCATTTAGCTTAATTACATATTTGGATAATTAGGTCCACCTGGACCTTCTGGTGTTACCCATTTTATATTTTGAGATGGATCTTTAATGTCGCATGTTTTGCAATGGACACAGTTTTGCGCATTTATCACAAACTTATCCTCACCATCTTTGCGTACAACCTCATAGACACCTGCAGGACAATATCTTTGTGCTGGCTCATCATACATTGGTAAATTTACAGATATTGGTATTGATGGATCTTTTAATTGGAGGTGGCACGGCTGATCCTCTTCATGATTTGTATTGGATAAATACACAGAAGAAGGTTTGTCAAAAGAAAAAATACCATCTGGTTTTGGGTATTCTATCTTGGTTACTTCAGATGATTTTTTTAAACATTCATGATCAGGGACTGGATTATTTAATGTAAAAGGAAGCCTTCCTCTAAATACAAACTGATCTATTGCATTAAAAAATGCACCAATTAGGGCTCCAAATTTATGAAATATAGGTCCAAAATTTCTAGATTTATGCAATTCTGTATATATCCAAGAGCTTAATATTCTATCGTCATATGTAATATCCGTTTCGATATCATTATGAATATTTTCAAAAATATGGTCACCAGCTATTAGGCCTGACTTCATTGCAGTGTGAGAACCTTTAATTTTTGAAAAATTTAGTGTGCCAGCATTATCACCAGTAAGAAGACCACCAGGAAACTCCATTTTAGGTAAAGACTGAAGGCCGCCTTTTATCAAAGCCCTTGCTCCGTAGGAAAGCCTTTCACCACCTTCTAAGTATTTTTTGATAGCTGGGTGAGTTTTCCATTTTTGAAATTCATCAAACGGGCTCATTGATGGGTTTTTATAATCTAGCGGGATAACATATCCAATATAGGCTTCATTATTTTCGCCATGGTAAAAGTAAGATCCAGAAGGCGTATCGAATGGAGTAGGCCATCCATTTGTATGCATTACTAATCCAGGCTCATGAATATTCTCTTTTAGCTTCCATACTTCTTTAAAACCAATTCCATAATGTTGCGGATCTTTATTATCCGAAAGGTTGAATTTGTTAATAACCTCTTTACCTAGATGTCCTCTGCAACCTTCGCTCAGGACAGTGTACTTAGCTTTGATAATTATCCCCGGTTCATGGCCCTGCTTAATATCTCCTGAAGCAGAAATACCCATATCACCTGTTTGAACTCCAACTACTTTCTCATCTTCGTAGATTAATTTGCTTGCAGGAAAACCAGGGAATATTTCAACCCCTAAATTTTCAGCTTGTTCTGCTAGCCACCTACAAAGATTTCCCAAGCTAATTACATAATTACCATGATTATTCATTGGAGGCATTACAAATGCAGGTACTGGTATAGAAAACTTATTTAATAAAAAAAGTAGTTTATCTTTTTTAACAGGAACATTTAACGGTGCATTTTTTTCTTTCCAATCAGGTATCAACTCATCAAGAGCATTTGGTTGAAATACATTACCTGAGAGAATGTGTGCTCCAACTTCTGAACCTTTCTCTAAAAGGCAAATTGAATAACTCGTCCCATTTTCTTTATTTAACTGTGCAAATCTAATTGCAGCTGATAAACCAGATGGTCCACCACCTACTACAACTACGTCATACTCCATTACATCTCTTTCCAAAATTAACCTCACTTATTACTGTAAAATGTTTACAAAAGACATTACAATTATAGCCCGATAAACCCCTATATAAAGAGTTAAATATGAAAATACTAGTTCCAATTAAAAGAGTGGTCGACTATAACGTAAAAGTTAGACCCCTAGGTGATAATTCGAATGTTGATTTGAATAATGTAAAAATGTCTGTAAATCCTTTTTGTGAGATCGCTTTAGAAGAAGCTGTAAGAGTTAAAGAATCAGGCAAGGCTTCTGAGGTTATTGCTATTTCTATAGGCAAAACAGAATCTCAAGAACAATTAAGAACTGCTCTAGCACTTGGTGCTGATAGAGCAATTCTGGTTGAGTGTGATTCATTGCTTGAACCCTTAGCTCTAGCAAAAGTTTTAGCTAAAGTTGTTAATGATGAATCTCCTGATCTTATTATTCTTGGTAAACAAGCAATTGATGGTGATAACAACCAAACAGGGCAAATGCTTGGAGCAATTCTTGATTTACCTCAGGCTACTAATGCATCTGAGCTCATTATAGAAGATGGAGCCGTTTCAGTAACAAGAGAAATTGATGGTGGCCTTCAAACTTTGAAGCTCACAACTCCTGCAATTGTAACAACAGACTTGCGATTGAATGAACCAAGATACGCATCTCTTCCAAATATTATGAAAGCAAAAAAGAAAGAGCTAAAAGTAATTCCCTTGGCAGACACTGGTGTTGATGCCTCACCAAGAACTGAATTGCTTAAAGTAGAATTGCCTGCGGCAAGAGAAGCAGGAATTATGGTTGACTCGGTTGAGCAACTTGTTGATAAACTTAAAAATGAAGCAAAGGTGATCTCATGAGTACATTAGTAATAGCAGAACATGATAATAATAACTTAAAGGGTTCAACACTTAATACAGTTGCAGCTGCTGCTCAGCTCGGTGTTGATATACACATATTAGTAGCTGGTTCGAATTGTGAAAATGTTATAAGTGAATGTCAAAAAATAGATGGAGTAGCAAAAGTTCTCAATGCAAATGACCCGCTTTATTCAAACCAATTAGCTGAAGATCTATCACTATTGGTCGTCTCTTTATCTTCAGACTATGCCAATATACTTGCTCCTGCAACAACCTTTGGTAAGAACTTAATGCCACGTGTTGCTGCAAAGCTAGATACACAACAAATATCAGATATTATCTCTGTTGAAGCTTCAGATATTTTTAAAAGACCAATCTATGCTGGCAGTTGTATAGCAACTATTAAATCAAATGATGCAGTAAAAGTAATAACAGTTAGGTCAACAGCTTTTGATGCTGTTAGTCAAAACAATAGTAACGTAGAAGTAACTAACGTTGACTCTGTAGAATCATTAAACATAAGTCAATTTGTTTCTGAAGAAATTGCAGAAAGTGACAGGCCTGAGCTTACTGCGGCAGATATTATTATTTCTGGTGGAAGAGGGATGCAGTCAGGTGAGAATTTCCATTTGCTTGACTCCATTGCCGATAAGCTTGGAGCAGCTGTTGGAGCATCAAGGGCAGCAGTAGATGCAGGATTTGTTCCAAATGACTACCAAGTTGGTCAGACAGGTAAAATTGTTGCGCCTGATTTATATATAGCAGTAGGTATTTCTGGAGCTATACAGCATTTGGCAGGTATGAAGGACTCTAAGGTTATTGTTGCAATAAACAAAGATGAGGATGCGCCTATTTTCCAAGTTGCAGATTATGGTTTAGTAGCAGATTTATTTAATGCTTTGCCTGAATTAGATTCCCAACTATAAAATTATAAATCTAACAAAGGGCTCTTTACGAGCCCTTTTTTGTTTATAAATATTGCTCTATTGTATGTATTAAAAATTTGTATATTATTTAGATATAAATTTAATATCTCTAAAAAAAGGATTTTTAATGTTAAATGCTAAATATTCTCCATTCAATATTGCACTTGCTATCTCGATAATATTTTTAATTATATTTTATGTTTTAGGGTTATCAGGTTTAATTAACTCATCTGATACTAGCCTAATTGGAGAGGCATCGAGATGGTGTGAAAGAGTAAGTGGTGGAGCATTTAGAGAACCTGTTAATACTTTAAGCAATTTAGGCTTTATGGTTGTTGGCCTTTATATTTTTTGGGTTATATCTCACGAAGAAACTTCTCCTGATAATAAATTTATAGGTTTAACGTCAATCTCAATATTATATGCATCTGCAGCATGGTGGCTTGGCCCTGGTTCGATGTTAATGCATGGAACGAATACAGAATGGGGAGGGTGGGCTGATAACTTGAGTATGATAATGTATATTATTTTCCCATGGCTATACAACGTCTCATTAATGGGTAGATGGTCATCAGCTAAATTAATAAAAACATATTTCTCCATTGTTATTATTTACTCTGTTGCTAGATGGTTTACCTCTTGGGATTTAGGTATAGGTTTTAATTTATTTGGAACCTCTATTGGGCTTTGGGTTATATCAGAGTTTTTATATAAATTTTGGTCACCTATTAATAGATTTTTATCTGGTTTTGTAGGCTTTTTAGTATTGTTTCTATTTGGAACAACAATAGGTGATATATTGGCTAACCCAGAATCATTTTGGTGGGTATTTCTATTTTGGCTACCTGGTCTTTTGGCAGATAAAAAGCCAACTGGCATAAGAACTTATAAATGGTATTTTTTAGGTATGCTTGCTTATATGTCTGCTTTTGCAATTTGGCTAACAGGAACACCTGATAATGCAAACTGTAATCCAGACTCCATTTTTCAAGCTCATGGAATATGGCATTTGCTTAGCGCTGTAGCAACTTATTTCTTCTTCATACATCTTCGGTCTGAAAAGTCTCTGTAATTCAGACCATAAATAAGTTAATTAAGCCACTTTATTAATCTAAATTTTGTTGGGCAATTATGCACAATACTATTGCTATTCTTTGTTAACAGTGCAAAATTAGGCTGTAAGTACATTAAGTGCTTATTGAATATTAATATTTTTAAACTCAAGGGGGAGTATTATGAAATTAATTCATTCGTTTATTTTTTCATTAGTTCTTTTTACTGGATTTTCTTTTGCACAAGATGTGGAAGAGGTTGTGGTAACTGGTTCTTATCTAAAGGGAAGTGCTGAAGATGGCGCGTCTCCAGTAGAAGTCATTAGTAGAGATACCATTGATTTGCTTGGAGCCACATCTGTAGCTGATATTACAGCAAACTTAACAGTAAACTCAGGTTCTGAAAATAACCCTGATTCATTTACTGCTGGTTCAACTCAAGGTACTTCAAATGTTAACTTAAGAGGCCTAGGTCTTTCTTCAACTCTTGTTTTAATTGATGGTAGAAGAAATGCTGTAGCAGCTAATACTGCTAATGATGGTAGTGTTTTTGTAGATACTAACAGCATACCTGTTATTGCTCTTGAAAGAGTAGAAGTTCTTAAAGAAGGTGCTGCATCTATTTATGGCTCTGACGCTGTTGCCGGTGTTGTTAACTACATCTTAAGAAGAGACTTTGAAGGTGTTGAGGTAAATATATCTCAATCAAAAACTGATCTTGGTGATCAAACTGATGATCGAGTCGGAGTAATATGGGGTAAGGACTTTGGTAACACAAATGTTGTTGTTGCATACAGTGAATTAAATAGATCTCCTTTTGAAGGTAAAGACCTATCTGCTTATTCCGAAAATGCTATAAGTGGTTTTGGTAATAGTTTTGCAATTTTAAATCTTCCATCACTTATCGGCGGATTTAATGCTACAACTATTGGTGGAATATTAGCAGATCCTCTTACAGAGGTTGCTTCAGGACCTTATGCAGGTTTTTATTATTATGGTGAAAATGTACCTGATGCTAATTGTGTGGCTAATGATGGTATCTTAGTTCCAAATGCAAACATCTATGGTGCTGTCCCTGGACTTGGTGATTTTGATGGTGGTCAAAGATGTGGTTTCTATTATGGAGACAGATTTAACCTAGTAAATGATGAGGATCACACAAGTATCTATACTTCAGTTAAAACAACTTTAGATAATGGTGTTGGTTTTGAATTAGATTATATGGCTACTGATGTGAATGTTAATGACAATCCTCAGTCTCCTTCATACCCTGCATTATCATATTTAGGAATTCCAATTATGCCAGGAATGGCTGGAAGCCCTTTTTCTACTCCAGTATTATGGATCGGTAGGGCGCTTGGCTCAGCGTTCCCATCTCCGCTTGCTCCAAGGGAAAACCAAAACTCTAGAGTTTCTATTGGCTTTAATGGAGCTTTAGATAATGGAATGGACTGGGATGTCCACTATACTGAAAGCTCGCAATCAGCATACATTTTTCAACCTGATACAAGCACATCTAGATTTGGTGCTGCTATAAATGGTGTTGGTGGAGCTAGTGGTAATGAGTCATGGAACCTATTTGATCCAACCTCAAACTCTGCTTCATTAATTGACTATATTTCTTCTGGTGAGGAAAGATGGACTGATTCTAAACTTCAAGTTTTTGATGTTGTTCTAACAGGCGAAAGAAGAGGCTGGGATGTTGCTACAGGATTCCAATATAAAAATGAAGGATTTAAAATTGTTAGGAATGATGAATCAACAACATTATTTGCTGAAGATGGAAGTATCTCCCAGCAATCAGACCTAATATTTTTAGGTGGTGGACTTGAAAGCGAGTCAAGAAGAGACTCAACAGCATTTTTTGTAGAAGCTGGAAAAGATCTTACTGATAAACTTTCATTTAAAGGTGCTGCTAGATTTGAGAACTTGGATTCTGAATCTACATATAATCCTAAAGCTTCATTAAGATATCAAATGTCTGATGAGCTAGTTCTAAGAGGATCTTATAGTACTTCGTTTAGAGAGCCTTCTCTTTCACAATTAAGTTCTTCATTAGTTTCACTTCAAGGTTTGCAAGACTTTAATACTGATGGAACAACTAGAGGTAGTGTTTCGTTTATTAGAGTTGCAGTTGCAAAAAATGAAAACTTAACCCCTGAAGAATCTGATAATATGAATTTTGGTGCTATTTGGACTCCAAATGATCAAACATCTGTAACACTTGATTACTGGACTGTTGATTATAAAAATGTTGTTACTCTCGAGAGTGCTCAAGGAAAAATAATAGCTAACCCAGATTCTACAGATATTATTAGAACTAATGGAACTCTTGTTGGTGTTACTACCAGCTACTTCAATGCAGCAAGTATTGATGCAAGCGGTTTTGATCTTGAAGCTACTTACAGCTTCGATACACCATTAGGGCAAGCATCTGTAGGTCTTAATACCGCTAGAATGTTAGAGTATAAAATTCCTGATGGGGCTGGCGGAACTAAAGATGTTGTTGGTTTATTCAACCATGATAACTTCGCTAGATCTATGCCTGAAACAAAATCTGTAATAACAGGTATGCTTTCTAATGGTAATCATAATTTTGCAGCATTTATTAGAAATGTTTCAGAATATGAAACCACTAGAGCAATTCCTGCTTCAGCTGCTGCTAATGGTTATACTCAGGACATTGATAGCTTTACCACTTTAGATCTTAAATATACATACGATCTTGAATGGGGTGAATCTATGATTACTCTGTCAGCTGGTGTTAATAATGCAACAGACGAGGAGGCACCTCAGGTTTATGATGCTGCTAACTTTAGTTATGATGCAAAACATCATGACCCAAGAGGAATAATGTCTTATCTTGGATTTAAAATTACACTGTAATTTAATCTAGACTTAAAAAGCACCGCTTGTCGGTGCTTTTTTTTGTTTATTTTTTAGGAATCCACGGAATAAGAGAAGAGGTTTTAGTCATATATGATTGATAGTCATGTCTTCTTTGCAAGCTTCTGGCATCCATCATTGGACAGGATATAAAAACAAATAGCATTACCATTGAAACTGGAGCTATCAATAACCAAATTGGTGTATTTATTGTCAATAAAGCCATCAGATAAATTCCTACCCAAAACATAATTTCACCAAAATAATTTGGGTGTCTTGAGTAATACCAAAGACCTTTTGTCATAGTGGTACCGTCATTTGATCTATCACTTCTGAATAATCTCATCTGCTCATCGGCTATTGTTTCTATGGCTATGGCCAAAAGAGCGATTACACTAGCTATTATCAATGAGTAATTATTTTCGTTTAGCTGAGTACTATTAAATAGAAAATATAAAGGGAGTAAAGATAGATTAACTTGTAATGTTGGTATTAGATGTATTCCTGTAAAGTTAATAAATTCAAGCTTTATTTTATTTCCCTTTTTAAGATTGATATATCTGAAATCCTCATGACTAAAACCATCCCATGAAATAACCCAATTTCTAGTTAACCTAACTGCCCATACAAAAATAGGAAAAGTAATAAATAACTTATTTAAAAACGTTATATTGCTTTGCCCAGAGATAAAAAATAGATAAACAGTAATAGGTATCGGGGCAACAGACCAAAATGGATCATAGAGACTAGAATTATTATGAACCAAGCTACCTACGTATATAACAATCGTTGCAACAATATGAGCAATTAATATTCTTATCCATATATTTTCAATTATGCTTATTTGCTCTACAAATAATATTGAAATGAAATAGGAAAGGAGATACCAGCAAATAACTAGGAAGATAGATATTTTTTTCATTGTTTAATTAAAGCATATTACAAATAATTTATATCATTTTTTGTTGACTAGAATGAAATCAAAAGATGTAATGAATACTAACTAATTACTATTTTTAAAAATGACTAATAATATTGAAACCCATGTAAATAAAAATAAAGATATCTTAATTTATATAAATGGCTCATTACATAAACGCGAAGATGCAAAAATTTCAGTTTATGACAGTGGCTTCCTTATGGGTGATGGTATTTGGGAGGGCTTAAGATTAGTAAATGGTAGCTGGATATTCCTTGATGAGCATCTTGATCGCTTGTTTGAAGGCCTTAAGGCAATTGATATAAATCTATCTATGTCTAAGAATGATGTGATTGAAGCCCTAGAGATGACTAGAGCTGCAAATAATATGGATAATAATGCTCATGCAAGACTTATGGTTACTAGAGGTGAAAAAGTAAAACCTTTTCAGCAACCTGATTTGTCAAAAGATGGTCCTAGTTTGGTTATTATCTTGGAGCATTCTGATGATGCGAAACCTACCAATGGAATTACATTAGCTACCGTTCCTCAAGTAAGAGGCTTACCAATGAGCCAGGATCCTAAGTTAAATAGTCATTCAAAGCTAAACTGTATTCTAGCTTGTATTCAGGCTAAGCAAATGGGTGCTGACGAAGCATTGATGCTTGATCCTCATGGTTTTGTAAACACCACGAATTCATGCAATTTTTTCATTGTAAAAAATGGAGAGGTTTATACCAGTTCAGGTGACTACTGCATGAACGGCATTACGAGAAAGAAGGTAATACATGTATGCAAGCAAAATAATATTACTGTTCATGAAAAAAATTACTCTCTTGTTGATGTCTATTCAGCGGACGAAGCTTTTATCACAGGAACGCTTGGATCATTACGTCATGTTGTAAATATTGATGGAAGAAAGATAGGTAACTCAATTGAACCAGGGCCAATAAACACCAAGCTTAAGAGGCTATATCTAGAACTTCATTAGTTATGAAAAATATTATATCAATGTGGTCTGGTCCAAGAAATTTGTCTACAGCAATAATGAGAAGCTTTGCTAATAGAAGTGATGTAACCTCTGTGCTTGATGAACCATTTTATGGCGCATACTTAAAGAAAACTAATAAAAACCACCCTATGATGGATAAAATTATTGCCACAATGGATACCTCTTATGAATCTATAGAACAAAAATGTTCAGTTGAGGAAATTACTGGCTATAGTTACCACAAACATATGTCTCAACATATTTTTAACTATGATTCTATTGATTGGGTTGCAGATTCTATTAATTGTTTTTTATTGCGGGATCCTGATTTAGTTGTTTCTAGCTTTCTTGCAAAGTGGCCAGATGGGGAGATAGAGGACTTTGGTTTCATACAACAACATAAAATATTTAATATTATTTCTGAAAAAAATGGCGCCCCATGCCCGGTAATTGATTCATCATCCGTATTGAAGAACCCGGAAAAGGTATTAAAAAAACTTTGTTTCACACTTGATATTCCATGGGATTCAGGAATGCTCAAATGGGAAAATGGAATTAAAGATTATGATGGAATTTGGGCAAAACATTGGTATCCGTCTGTTATGACTTCAACAGGTTTTGTTTCAGAAGGTTTTAATGAACGAAAAGTACTTACAGGCAAGGCTAAGCTCCTTTCTGATAAGTTAAGACCTTACTATGATGATATGATTAAACATATTATTGAGTAAGCCATTATGACGAATGAAACTATTGTATTAATTGTCCAAATTATTGCAGCTATGGGTGTGGTAGTTTCAGTGATATATCTTGCAATTCAAATCCATCAACAAAATGAAATTACTAAAGCACAATTTGGACATTCGCTTACTCAGAGGCAGTACGATAGATATTTTGCTTCATCTAAGGATCGGGAGTTCAGCTCGTTTTTGTCCAAGGATTGGTCTGGTGATTTAAGTGATGAGGATAGGGTTCGAGTTACGATGTTTTTGATTACAACCTTGGTTGATATTTTTGATGTTTATGAAAAAGTTCAGAATAATTTTGTACATAATAAGCATCTTGAAACTAGAATGAATGCCTTGAAGCTCGGAACATTCAAAACACCACTAGCAAGAACTGTTTGGGATTTTTGGAAAATTACTAGAGATCAATCATTTATAGATTGGTTTGAGGATGAAATCTATGGAGAAAGAAGCCAGCTGGACTATACAAAATCTGAAACAGACTATACTGGTTTTTCAAAAAGCATAAGGTAAATTAGCTGCCTAACTGTGCAAATATAACGTTTTACTCATTCAGTTTGCTTGGCTAAACTAGACAATTAAATCAAGAAAATATTATGAATAAATTTTTAGAACATACAGGTGTAAAATATCCAATCATTCAGGCTCCAATGGGTTGGATTGCTAGAAGCAGACTTGCTTCTGCAGTCTCAAATGCTGGAGGTCTTGGAATTATAGAAACATCCTCTGGTGAGGTTGAAAATTGCAAGAAAGAGATAGCAATGATGTCTTCTCTAACTGATAAGCCTTTTGGTGTAAATTTACCATTATTATTCTTAAAAGATGATTCTATGGTTAACTTTTGTGTAAAACATGGGGTTAAATTCGTAACTACATCTGCTGGAGATCCTACTAAATACGTTAATGTGCTTAAAGATGCTGGTATAGTTGTTTACCACGCTGTTCCTAGCCTTGAGGGAGCCCTTAAGGCATATAAAGCTGGAGTAGATGGCCTTATTGTAGAAGGTACTGAAGGAGGGGGTTTTAAAAGTCCTATTGAAGTTGGTCTTACTGTGCTAATTCAAGCAATAAAAAAAGAAATTGACTTACCCTTAATTGCTGCTGGAGGGATTGTGGATGGTATTGGCATGGCTTCTGCTATTGCTGCTGGTGCTGATGGTATTCAAATGGGTACTCGCTTTGTGTCAAGCTTAGAATCTCCAGTTCATACAAATTTTAAAAATTCTATTATCAACGCACCAATAGATGGCACTTTAATTCTTAATAAAAAATCTAAGCCTGTTGTTAGAGCTCTAAAAACAGATCTTACAAAAAAAATTGATGAAGAGGGTGTTATGGATATGTCAGCATTAATGAATATAAAGAACTTATATTTTGATGGAGACATGAATGCTGCGCCAGCATTATCTGGTCAATCTGTTGGCCTTATCAAAGAAGTTAAACCCGTTCAAGATATTATTGAGAGCACTATTGGTGAATATAATGAGGTTTGTAAAAGGCTTAGTAATAGTAAGTTTTGATTTATATTAGTTTAGCGTTCTTATTATTAATTGCTGTTGTTATAAATAATGCTGCACTTGCAGTTTTGTTGGGGATTTTTTTCTCACTAGTTTATAAACCAAATACATCTTTTATATCTAGAAAAATTTCTACAATACCTTTGCAGATTGGAATTGTTTTCCTTGGATTTACAATAAGTGCCAACTATGTTTTGGACATTGGGACAAAGTACTTTTTATGGATAACGCTATTTGTTTTATTGTCTTTTTTTGGCGGCCTTTTTTTATCTAGACTATTTAATCTTAATAAAAATTTATCAATTTTACTCTCTGCAGGTGCAGCAATATGTGGAGGAACTGCTATAGCTGCTATAGCTCCTATCATTAAAGCAAAGCCAGAAGAGTTAATCTTAAGTTTAACTATTATTTTTATATTTAATACTATTGCTCTGTTAACTTTTCCCTTTATTGGTTCAGCCCTAGGAATGAGTAGTATTGAATTTGGTTCGTTTGCAGCTCTGGCAGTTCACGATACATCATCTGTTGTAGGAACTGCTTTAGAGTACAGCTCTGAATCTGTAGAGGTTGCCGCAACTTTAAAGCTTGGAAGAACTCTTTGGTTAATTCCTTTAATACTTTTGCTAAATTACAAGAATAAAACTAATTCAAGGAATGCTTATCCAAAATTTATATTATTTTTTATAATCGCAATTATCGCTAACACCTTCCTTAAATTTAGCTATGAAACGATATTAAGTTTAAGATTGATAAGCCAAACCTTTTTAATGGTTGGATTATTTTGCATAGGTACTCAATCTGCATCAATTAACATAAACATGCTTACACTAAAGCCAATAAGCTTCAGTCTTACTCTATGGGTACTAGCAATACCTTCAGCCTATTTTATCGTAACTGTTATTTAAGTTATTTTTGCTCGCTTAAGTTAATTATAAAACTAAACTCTTCAGCTATTTCATTGAATTGGTTTATTTGACCACTCATTCCTCCATGGCCTCCTATTAAATTCATATCCATTAATATCGGATTATTTGACAAATTAAAGTCTCTAATTTTTGCAATATATTTAGCTGGTTCAAAATATTGTACTTGAGAGTCGTATAAACTTGATGTAATGAAGATAGCGGGGTAGTTCTTAGAATCAATATTGTCATATGGTGAATACTTTTTCATATATTCGTATTCTTCTTTAACAGCAGGATTACCCCATTCACCATACTCAAACGTAGTTAACGGGATTGATTCATCAGACATTGTTGTCAAGACATCTACAAAAGGTACTCCAGATAGTATGCCTTTATAAAGTTCAGGCTCTAAATTGATAATGGCACCCATAAGCAATCCGCCAGCGCTACCACCTCTTGCAAAAACATTTGTGGGATCTCCTATACCTTTATTTAAAACTGCTTTTACAGAGTCATTAAAATCATAAAAGGTATTCATTTTATTTAGCATTCTTCCATCTTCATACCAGCTTTTACCCATTTCACCTCCACCTCTGATATTTATGATTGAAAAAATAAACCCTTTATCAAGCAATGGTATTAACGACTGTCTAAATGTTGCATCAATATTTATTCCATATGACCCATATCCATAGAATAAAATTGGTGATTCTTTAGTATCTATTCCTTTTTTTGATACGGTGATAACAGGTATCTGCTCACCATCTCTGGCAGTTATAAAAAATCTATTATCTTCATAGTTATTGCTTGCAAAACCAACAACTTCTTTCTGCCACACTAACTCATGACTTTGAGATTCTAGGTCATAACCAAAAATAGCTTGAGGCCTTAAAAGACTGGTGTAATTGTAGTAAAAATTTTCAGCATCCGAATGATTGCTATCAATTGAAACGTCATATGCATTGTCTTCAAAATCTATCTGAGTAATTTGTTTTGAAAGCAGATTAAATAAAATAATTTCTGGAAGACCATTCATTCTAACTTCTTGTACTAATGTATTTTTTACTAAAAGTATATTGTTGATGAATTTATCTACAGAGTGGCTCACAACTGTTTCCATCTTATTTATATCTCTATTGTTTACAGATATAGATTTTAGAACTTTAAAATTTGGTGCCTCTTTGTTACTTAAGACAAGGAAGTTATTGTTTCCAGTATGCTCTAGATAGTACAAATGATTAGGCTCTCTTGCCATGAAGGTCTCAGGTGAAGACAGAGGGCTATTTAAGTTTAAAATCCTTATTTCATTACTATCTGTAGCATTAATCTTAATATAAAGAAGCTTTTGATCGTTAGATCTTGCAAGGGTTAACTCAAAAGACTCGTCATCTTCTTTATAAATTAGAACATCTTTTGCAATCTCTGATCCAATTTCAAGCCTATAAACTGCGTTAGCTATTAGTGTAATTGGATCTTTTTTTATATAGAAAATATAATCATCATTTGCTGACCAAACAACTTCTCCATTAGTCCCTTCAATGACTTGGTTCTTGAAAGTTTTAGTTAGTGGATCAAAAAATTTAATTGAATAAACTCTTCTTCCATTATTATCCTCACTTAAGACAATTAAATTATTATTGTTAGAAGGATAAATTCCGTTGATATCATAATATTCCTGAGTTTGAAGCCTTGTATTTGGGTTATATAAAAGCTCATCACTGCCATCAAAAGATCTATAAATGCTTTTAAGCTGCTCATCATTCCTTATCTTGGTAAAGTATTTATAATCTCCATTTGCTTTAGGAAATGATACTTCTTCATCTGGCAATTGACTTAAGTAAGTTTGTATAAGCTCATTTTTATAAGGCTTATTTGCCTTAAACCAACTATCTTTATATGAGTTTTCCTCTCTTAAATAATTAATAACCTCACTATCTGATCTGGTGTCATCTCTTAACCAGTAATAATTATCTATTCTTTCATCCCCATGATTATTAAGTATTTTCGGAATTTTTTTTGCTTTAGGTATATTTTCATTCATTGTAGTGCACGATATATTTAAAAGAATTAAAAGGCTTAAAAATTTTTTCATATTTTATTAAGAGTATTAAGCTAGAGAAGAGTTACAAATTAGTACATAAATATTAAAGTGATAATCTAGATGCGGTTCCTAAACCAGAGCCATAGACAACTGCATTAAGCCAGAGCCTATTTGTGCCTAGACTAGAGCCTCTAAAATTTGGCTCACCTGAGAATAGTATAATTTGCCCCTTGCCCAATCGTTCTTGAGTTAAATAAGCTGAATTTGCTATCCTTAATGAGGCTTCAGGCCAAACTAGCCCACTCATTCTTACATTAAGGTCATTACCCGGAGGTATATCTGACCAGTTTATTGACCTGTAATTGTCTATATCTTTATTCTCTGACAGTTCTCCAATTCTTATTACTGCATTTGAGCTAGAGTCTGACATCAATACTGGGAGATTTGAGTACAGAAGGGGTATTGTGTCAATAGAACCAAAAGTTAGCCAATGTGTTTTATCTATTCTTCCTGAAACAAAAGCACCTGATGGCATAAATAATGATTGCCACTTATCTCTTTTTTTCAATGTATCGATATTAATTTTATTAGTAGTTTTTTCCCAGGGATAGCTGAGATCAAGATTTATCTTATTTGAATTAACAATTTTTTTATTTACCTTTGTGTCTAAAGCCAATAACTCTCTTTGAAGATCTACATTGTATTTATGGCTTGCATCAAAAGAGTTTGAGATATCTTTAACGCTACTAAATTCTTTTTGTGAAACTATTCTTCTTGTGCTTCCATTATGAGCTATTAAAGTGCCACCTTGTATAATCCAATCCTTAAGGGCTGAAGCCTCACTTTCTGATAGATTTCTATAACCACTTGGCATTACTATAGTGTTATATCTTCTAAGATCAGCATAACCAATCATTGATGTATCTAAAAGGCTATGCCTAATACCAAGGTGATGATCTAATGACCACCAACTTACACCAACATCATACGAGCTAAATCCGCTTTGACCAAGAATGGCTATTTGAGGCTTATTTAAAAGCCTAAAATGTCTTCCGCCCCAATCTGGTAAATCTTTTTCTCCATAACCAGAATTGAGAGAGTTAACAGAAATATCTAAATCTTTTGCAGTTGTAGTTATTAATGAAGATAAATTTTTTATATTAATATTGTCCATTGCAAGAACAACAACACTGCCTCTTGAGAATGATTTACTTGAGAGAAGAATGTCCTCATCAACAATTCTTACATTAATATCCTGCTCCATTAGTCTTGCTGCAAAAGATACTGATGAGTCGTCTTCACCTTCAACTGCCCACATTAAAGCTTCGTCATCTACATCAATAACAGTAGGTGAGGGTGCCCAGCTCTCAAGATCCTTGTTAAGAAAATCAGGAACTGTTAAGGCTTCCAATCCATACATCATTGTAAAATTGAAAGCAGTAGTGTCATACATTATTGAAGAACCGTTTTTTAAAGTTACTTGCCTTTCTTTTTCAAGAACCTCTTCATCTATTTCAGCATCAAACTCAAGAATGGCAGAAATTAAAGGTGCTTCAGGTTGACGGTTTGGAATGATCATACTTCCAGCAGGAATTATAAATTCACTTTTGATATCGCCAGATTGCTCTAAAGCATCTTTTACTTTAATAATCTTAGTACTTTTATATATCTCAATATTTTGAGATTTCAATTTATTTGCAAGTGTGTTTATTCGTTTTTCATTTTTTGTTGGTAATATTACAAAAGTTTGATTTGCCCATTTACTCTCACTAGATATGTTTATCTTTCTCCCTTCCCAATAATCTTTATACATTTCATTGCTGTTTGCGAGTAAGGTTTTAAGATTTGTTAGTGAGCTTACAAATTGATGGTGAACCGATTCTTTATATGATTGAATAGTCCCTTCTGGTCTTTTTACACCATCTTCGGCCATTCGCGATTGTTCATATAATATTCCCAATGTTCCTCTAAAATTTACATAGAAGGAGTATCCTGGGTAAAGGTCTTCATGCCACTCACCTGTATAAAAACGCCAATCTCTCTTATCAAATTCAGATCCTTGATCGCTAGCAAATACATTGCCCCATTTAATTATATTTGCATTCATATTCTTATTAATAGGCTCTCTTGCTGGCCCGGTCATAAATGTGTCTTGTGGTCCCATTTCATGTGCATCTACTAGTATTTGAGGTCTCCATTGATTTATCAGCGCTACTCGGCCCTGAGTTTCTGGTTGAGTTAGATATATCCAATCTCTATTTAAATCAAAATAGTAATGGTTAGTTCTTCCGTAAGGCCAATCACCAGTATGAATAAGTGATTGATCGTCGTAGCTAGGAGCCGTGCCTCTATATTGTTCTAATGACTTAGCAAATCTATCTCTACCATCTGGATTCATCATAGGATCAACTATTACAACCATTTCAGAAAGCATATTTATAACTTCTTGATCAGTGCTAGCAATTAGATGATATATAAGACCAAGTGCTGCATCTGCTCCAGATGTTTCATTACCGTGAATGGAGTAGGCTAGCCAAGCAATTGCAGGCAATTTTTGAATTAATTTTTTAGCTTTACTGTCATTGATGTTTCTTGGATCTGAAAGCATGAATACATCTTTTTTAATATTATCAAGTTGATTGATGTTTTCTGCTGAGGAGATATAAACCGCATAAAGGGGTCGATTTTCATGTGAACGAGCATACTCAACAACTTTAAGCTTACTTGATTGCTTACTCCAACTTAAGATAGCATTAGTTATTTGAGAGGGGCTAGCAACCCTCTCCGCATAACCAAAATCAAGAAAATCATCAGGCTTGCTTATATCACTATCATAAGTTCCAGATAATATATTTTCCGTGTACAAATTTTTTGATAGGCTTGTTGGTTCTGATAGTGTTGAAGCGCTAATAAAAGTACTGCAAATTAGAGGGAGTAGGGCAAGTGTTATGTTTTTAATTTTCATAGAACTATTGTAATTATTATTACCTAAATTGATATAAATTTATTAGATACTAGAACTTATATGCGCTTAGTTAAGTTGTTGAATTGTAAAGGCTTAACTCCTTATCGTTCATTTCAGCTTCAATATCTTCAAATAAAAGACTAGATAAATATCGTTCTGCAGTATCAGCTAGCATGCAAAGTATTTTTGAGCCTTTAGGTGCTTTATTTGCAACCTCAATAGCAACAGCAAAAGTTGATCCGCCAGATATACCTGTAAGAATACCTTCATGAGCAGCCAATTTTTGGGACCATTTAATACCTTCTGATCCTGATACGGAAATAATCTCATCTATAAATTTTTTATCTATAGATTCCTGAAGCACAAGAGGTATAAAATCTGTAGTCCAGCCTTGTATTGGATGCGGTTGCCAATCAGGATGAGATTCAGCAGGAGCTCCATCATCAGTTCTTTTTTGAACTTTACCTTTAACTAGGAGCGGGGCAACGTCTGGTTCAGCTATTACCAGTTTTGTTTCAGGCATTTCTCTTTGGAGAATCCTAGCAACACCAGAAAATGTTCCGCCAGTCCCATAACCAGACACCCAATAGTCTAAGCCAGTATCTTTAAAATCTTTAACTATCTCATATCCAGTAGTTTTTTCATGAATATTTGCATTAGCTTCATTTTCAAACTGTCTTGCGTAAAACCAACCATTATCATCTGCAAGTTTTTTTGCTTTATTATATGCACCAGATCCTGCTTCGCTTGCGGGGGTTAGCAAAACTTTAGCTCCTAAAAAACGCATCATTTTTCTTCTTTCTATTGATGCGCTTTCTGGCATAGTGATGACACAAGGGTAGTTCCTGGATGCGCAAACAAACGCTAGGCCAATTCCTGTATTACCACTAGTTGCTTCAATGACTGTTTGACCAGGCTTTAGGGTGCCATTAGCTTCAGCTTCCTTAATAATACTTAAAGCTAATCTATCTTTTACAGAGCTAGCGGGATTAAAGAATTCTGCTTTTACATAAAGCTCAACATCTTCAGGCGCTAAATTGTTAATCCTAATACATGGTGTATTACCAACAGTATCTAAAATGCTATTAAATTTCATAATGATATTTTTTTATAATAATTGATATATTTATAACATATAAAGAATAGAAGGGAGTAACCATTAATATATATAACTTCGCATAATATATATTATGTTTAATTATAAAGTATTCTTTAGTTTATATAATTAACTGCTATTTAGATTTATGCCCTGGCGTTAGATTAGACTCTTCAATACCAGCAATTGCACAGATTTCATCTTTGTCTGAGACATCTCCTGTAACACCAACAGCACCAATATTCTTACCATCTTTTTGAATAAGCATTCCGCCTGGAGTTGGTACAAGTTTACCGCCAGCCATTGTTTGCATTCCAGTTACAGCTGGTGCTAATCTTGGTTGTCCTTCAAATACGTCTCTAAGCGTATTAGATGAAACGTTGAAGGCCAAACATGTCCATGCTTTAGCATAAGCTATATCAGATCGTATTAAACCAGATCCTTCTTCTGATAATGTTGCTCTAACAACGCCTGCGACATCGATTACAGTTACTGTTAGTGGCATTAAATTCAAATCACGTCCTTTTTTAAGAGCTTCTTTACATATTGAAAGAGCTTCTTCTAAATTAATCTCACCTGGGTTAATTATCATACGTTTCCTGTTATATTTATTTTTAATTATATATCTTTATGAATCACCTATTAAAGTTAATTTAGTTTAAAATGATCAAATGTCAAAAGAAGATAATTTAGAATTCGAAGGTGAAGTTATAGAAACTTTGCCAAATACTACATTTAAAGTAAAACTTGAAAATGATCACGTTATAGAGGCTCATATATCTGGAAAGATGAGAAAACACTATATAAGGATTTTAACTGGTGACAAAGTAAAGGTTGAAATGAGTCCGTATGATCTAACAAAAGGTCGAATTACATTTAGAGGTAGATAACTTAAACCTTAATTGCTTTTTTTACTTCTTTAAAAACCAAACCACCCTTCTCTATATCTAATTTTATCACTCCACCGGATTTTAATGATCCAAATAAAAGCTTGTCCACAAGAGGTTTTTTAATATTTTTTGATATAAATCGTTCCATTGGTCTTGCCCCCATTTCTTTATCATAGCCATTTTCTGCTATCCAATTAATAACCTTAGATGATACATTTATCTCAACATTTCTCTTATCTAACTGAGCTTGTAATTTAATTAAAAACTTGTCAACAATTGATAAAATTACCTTAGAATCTAGGTAATCAAACTGAATGATTTCATCAAGCCTATTTCTAAATTCTGGTGAAAATAGCTTATTTAATGAGCCCATAGCATCACTTTCATTAGAGCTTTTATTAAAACCTATATTTCGTTTTGCTAATAATTCAGCACCTATATTTGTTGTCATAACAACAATAATATTTCTGAAATCTGCTTTTCTACCATTATTATCAGTAAGTACACCTGCATCCATAACCTGTAACAAAATATTAAATATATCTGGATGAGCTTTTTCTATTTCATCCAACAGAAGAACTGCATTGGGTGATTTAACCACAGCTTCAGTAAGAAGACCTCCCTGATCAAACCCCACATAACCAGGCGGAGCACCTATCAATCTTGACACTGTATGTCTTTCCATATACTCACTCATATCAAATCTAATGAGATCTATACCAAGTATTTCTGAAAGCTGTTTGGTGATTTCCGTTTTACCAACACCCGTTGGTCCAGTAAATAAAAATGAGCCTATAGTTTTATTATCATCTCTAAGCCCTACCCTTGAGAGTTTAATAGCATTTGAAAGAGTTTCTACAGCATGATTTTGACCAAATATTACTCTTTTAAGATTTTCCTCTAATGCTTTTAAGCTTTTTTTGTCTGCAGCTGTAATGCTTTGTTCAGGTATTTTAGTTATTTTTGAAATAGTTTTTTCAATATGCTTTTTTTGTACATTAACTTTTTTATTATTTTTCCTTTCAATATTTAACATTGAGCCAGTTTCATCAATAACATCTATAGCTTTATCTGGAAGAAACCTATCATTCATATATTTTGAAGATAATTCTATTGCAGCCTGAATTGATTCATTAGAAAATTTAACATTATGATATGACTCATATATAGGCTTCAGACCAGATATAATTTCCATACAGTCATCAAAATTTGGTTCGTTAACATCAATTTTCTGGAACCTTCTTGATAATGCTTGGTTTTGATTAAAAATACCTCTGTACTCTTGAAATGTAGTAGACCCTATGCATCTTATCTCGCCTCTAGCAAGAGCCGGCTTAAGAAGGTTAGATACATCCATTGAACCTCCAGAAGCAGAACCAGCACCGATTATTGTATGAATTTCATCTATAAATAATATAGGTTTATTTTGTTTCTTTAAAAATGAAATTACCGCCTTTAACCTTTTTTCAAAGTCACCTCTGTATTTAGTACCAGCAATTAAAGCTGCTATATCTAAAGCATAAACCGTAGTATCTTTGATTATTTCAGGAACTTTGCCTTCATTAATTAAGCAAGCCATTCCCTCTGCAATTGCTGTTTTGCCAACACCCGACTCTCCTACTAGCAATGGATTATTTTTAGTTCTCCTTGATAAAATTTGTATCATTCTTTCAACTTCTAATTTTCTACCAATAAGAGAATCTATTTTCTTTTCCTTTGCTAAATTATTTAAATTAATTAAGTAATCTGACTCAGATTTTGATGTTTTTGAATCTTCTGATGAATCTACATTATCAACTTGATCACTTTCTTTTTTTTCTTTCGGTCCATGAGATAAATATGAGACAACATCAAGCCTAGACAAGCCGTTTTTATTAAGAAGAAATACGCTGTGGCATTCTTTTTCTGAGAAAATCGCCACCAAAACATTAATTGGTTTTACAACTCCTTTTCCTTGAGATTGAATATGAAAAACAGACCGCTGTAGAACTCGTTGAAAGCCAAGAGTTGGTTGAACTTGTTTTTTAAGGTCAGATCTAAGAATAGTAGTTTTTTTAAGATGATCATTGATTGAGTCTTTAAGTTGATCAATTTTAATATTATGAGAGTCTAAACAAGAAACTACATCACTGTCACTTAAGATCATTAAAAATAGATGTTCTACTGTTATATATTGAATATTGGAATCCTGGGCTTTATCAAAAAGCGATGCTATGGATATTTCTAGATCTTTGCTAAACATATTAATCAGTTAGTGGTTCAATTTCACTCAATAGCGGGTGGTGATGACTTTTTGAGAGTTCATTAACTTCATGTGACATCATTTCCGCAATCTCTTTAGAAAATATACCACAAACACCCTTCCCTTTTGTATGAACAGACATCATTATTTCAGTGGCTTTATCATGATTATGATTAAATACTGACTGAAGGACATAGACAACAAACTCCATAGGAGTGTAGTCATCGTTTATTAGAATTACTTGATATTGAGGAGGCTCTTTAAGTTCAGGATCTTTTTCAAGTACAGAAGTACCAATATCATTTGAATCTGGTACTTCTGCTGAAAGCTTATTCATTACATTCTTTTAACCATTTCATCTGCAAAACCAGAACAGGAGACTAAATCAGCGCCCTCCATCATTCTTTCAAAGTCATAAGTTACTTTCTTTGCACCAATAGCTCTTTCCATAGATTTTATTATTAGATCAGCAGCTTCAGTCCAGCCCATATGTCGTAGCATCATTTCGGCTGATAGTATTAATGAACCAGGATTCACTTTATCTTGTTTTGCATATTTTGGTGCAGTTCCGTGTGTGGCCTCAAAAACTGCATATTTATCTGATAAATTTGCACCAGGTGCAATTCCAATACCGCCAACACATGCTGCAAGTGCATCGGATATATAGTCACCATTTAGATTCATAGTAGCAATAACATCATAATCCTTAGGTCTAAGTAATATCTGTTGAAGGAAAGCATCGCAAATTACATCTTTAATAATAATTTCGTTGCCTGTTTTTGGGTTCTTAATAACTTGCCAAGGGCCACCATCTAACTCAACACCGCCATATTCAGTATTAGCTATTTCATAACCCCAGTCCCTAAATGCACCTTCTGTGAATTTCATGATATTTCCTTTATGAACCAAGGTAACAGATGATCTATCATTCTCTATTGCATAATCAATTGCAGACTTTACCAATCTTGATGTGCCTTCAAAGGATATAGGTTTTACGCCAAGGCCTACATTTTGTGGGAATCTGATTTTATCGCTATTGAACTCATCTTTTAAAATACTAGCAAGTTTAATGGCCTCGTCAGAATTTGCTTGGAACTCTATACCTGAATATATATCTTCTGAATTTTCTCTAAATATAACCATATCTACATTTTGTGGCTCTTTTACAGGAGAAGGAACGCCATCAAAGTATCTAATAGGTCTAAGACATACATATAAATCTAAAATCTGCCTCAAAGATACATTTAGGGATCTAATACCTCCACCTACTGGAGTTGTTAAAGGCCCTTTTATGCTTACAACATAGTCTCTAAGTGCATCTAATGTTTCTTCTGGCAGCCATACATCCTCACCATAGACCTGTGTTGCTTTTTCACCACAAAAAACTTCCATCCATTCTATTTTTCTTTCACCTAAATAGGCTGTTTTAACAGCACTATCAACGGCTTTAATCATAGCAGGGGTAATGTCGTAACCAATACCGTCGCCTTCAATGTATGGTATGACTGGATTATTTGGAACTACAAGTTTGCCATCAATGTATGAAATTTTTTCACCACTTTCTGGAATTTTAATTTTTTCGTAAGACATTTTTTTACCCCGTAATATAAGATTTCTTAATCAAAATCGGTGATAATTATACTCCTAAAATTTTTAATATAAAACGAATTAAGCACGATAATGACAGAGATAAAAAAAACAGTAGTAGTTGGGATGTCTGGCGGTGTCGACTCGTCAGTTGCCGCTTATCTGTTAAAAGAACAAGGGTATGAAGTTAAGGGGCTATTTATGCAAAACTGGCAGAATGAGCCTGGTGAGGTTTGTACTTCTGAGCAGGATTTTAAAGATGCATCAATGGTTTGTGATAAATTAGATATACCCCTTCACAGAGCTAATTTTTCTGATGAATATTGGGATAGAGTATTTAAAGATTTTTTAAGCGAACATGAAAAAGGAAGGACACCAAATCCAGATATCCTGTGTAATAGAGAAATTAAATTTAAATCTTTCTTGGATTATGCGCTTAAGATTGGAGCTGATCTCATTGCAACAGGTCATTATGCAAGTACTGTTGATAAAAATGGAATAACCTATCTTGCTCGTGCAGTTGATATAACAAAAGATCAAACCTATTTTCTTCACGAGGTTAGTTCTAAGGAATTTTCAAAAACTATTTTTCCATTATCAAATATGAAAAAAGATGATGTCAGAAAACTAGCAATGAGATTGGGCTTGGTGAACGCAGAAAAAAAAGATTCTGTTGGTATATGTTTTATCGGGGAACGAAATCTAAAAGATTTTTTAGGACGTTTTATAACCTTCAAATCTGGCAATATTAAAGATGAAAATAATAACGTTATTGGTCAACATAACGGCGCGTTACTATATACAGAGGGTCAAAGACAAGGCTTGAACATTGGTGGAGTTAAGGGAAAGCCTGAGCTTCCTTGGTATGTTTATAAGAAAGATATACCCAATAATACAATTTACGTTTGTCAGGGTGGAGATAATGAGCTATTGATGAGCATTAGAGTGATGATTGATTCACTTCATCAAATTAATAATGAAGAACTAGAGCTCCCTTTTGATTGTTATGTTCAGGTAAGGCATTTACAGAAACCAATTCTTGCACAATTAAAATGTGAAAGTTCTAATTACTATATAGACTTTAAACAACCAGTTAGAGCCGCGGCACCTGGGCAGTCAGCAGTCATATATAAAGATAATATATGTATAGGCGGAGGTATCATTTCTAAATCTTTCAACAGCATTAAATAGAACTAGAAAATTAATATAAAATAAACTATGGATAAAAACTTTAACAACATCTCTCCTTTAGACAACAGATACTCATCTAAAATCGAACCAACTCGTTCAAATTTCTCAGAAGCTGCTCTGGTAAAAATTAGATATGTTATTGAAATTGAATGGTTAATTTTTATTTGTGTAAATAAACCAGATCTATTTAAGTCTATTAGCAAAACTACAATAAAAAAACTTCATAAATTAAAGGACTTATTTGATGAAACAAGTGTATCTAGAATAAAAAAAATTGAGTCAGTAACTAACCATGACGTTAAGGCTATCGAATATTTTATAAGAGAGCAATTTGAAAATGATAAAGTATTAAAAAATTATATTCACCTTATTCACTTTGGATTAACAAGTGAAGATATTAATTCATTGTCTTATGCTGTAATGATCAAGAATGGTATCTCTTTATATTTAGACGAACTAAATCTTGTAAAAAAAGATATTAAATCTAAATCAAAGAAATGGGCTAAGGTAGTATTTCTTGCAAGAACTCATGGGCAGCCCGCCTCTCCTTCCACTTTAGGTAAAGAAATGTCAGTATTTAATTCTAGGCTTTATGAACAAATTCAGGCATTAAAGAATGTAGAACCACTTGCTAAATTTAGTGGTGCGACTGGAAATTATCATACATTCAAAGTTATTGATCCAAACTTTAACTGGCAAACTTTTACTGCAAAATTTATTAAACAATTTAAAGTGAATCAGAATACACACACAACCCAAATAGAACCTCATGATTGGATAGCAGAAACATCACATTGTTTGATAAGAATTAACAACATATTGATAGATTTGAGCCAAGACTCATGGATATATATATCAAACGAAATTTTTAAGTTAAAACTTTTAAAGAATGAGGTTGGTTCTTCAACCATGCCTCATAAAGTAAATCCTATTGACTTTGAAAACAGTGAAGGCAATCTCGGTTTGTCAAATGCTCTGTTTGATTATTTTGCAAATAAGTTAACTAAATCTCGTCATCAGAGAGATTTGTCTGATTCTACGGTCTTGAGAAATGTGGGTCTTGGATTTGGTTATTCAATTATCGCACTTAAGTCTCTTATAAAAGGTTTGGGTAAAATTGAGCCTAATAGAAAATTTATATCAAATGAGCTTAATGCAAATTGGGAGATCTTAGCGGAACCAATCCAAACTATAATGAGGGTTGAGGGTATACCCGATGCTTACGAGCAACTTAAAGCGCTTTCACGTGGATCCAAATTAGATAAAGACAGTTACATACAATTTGTTAAAAATTTAAATATCTCAAAAACTTCAAAAGAAAAGCTTCTAATACTAACTCCTGCTTCTTACATTGGATCAGCCGTTGAGCTAGCAAACGCTATAAAATAACTAATTATGTAGTTAAACTACATAAAATAATAACCAAAAGCTTGAATCTAAAGGCTTTATTTTAATCATTGACTCAATAAAGTTAATATTATTAACTACACTACATAACTTAATTATTGGTGGTAACCATGAGCAAAATAGATATAAATGACATAGGTAATATTCAGATGATGAACTCTACTAATTGGAGCTCAATAAATCCTGAATATGTAAAAAGAATGCGTCTACAAAACCAATTCCAGTCAGGAATAGATATTGCTAAATATACTGCCTCTATAATGAGAAGAGATATGGATGAATATGATGGTGATACAAGTAAATATACTCAATCACTTGGTTGCTGGCATGGTTTTATCGGACAACAAAAGCTTATTTCAATTAAAAAACATTTTCAAACAACCGATAAGAAATACCTCTACTTGTCTGGATGGATGGTTGCTGCACTGAGATCTGAATTTGGTCCATTGCCAGATCAATCAATGCATGAAAAAACATCTGTAGCATCATTAATTTCAGAGCTATATACCTTTCTAAGACAAGCTGATGCTAGGGAGTTAGGTGGATTATTTAGAGATTTAGATAAAGCAAATGATACAGATAAACAAAAAATACAATCTAAAATAGATAATTTCCAAACACATATTGTCCCAATCATTGCAGATATTGACGCAGGTTTTGGTAATGAAGAGGCTACATATTTAATGGCTAAACAAATGATTGAAGCAGGAGCTTGTTGCATACAAATTGAAAATCAAGTTTCTGATGAAAAACAGTGTGGTCATCAAGATGGTAAAGTAACAGTTCCTCATGCTGACTTTCTAGCTAAAATAAATGCAGTAAGGTATGCATTTCTTGAGTTGGGTGTAGATGATGGAGTTATAGTTGCAAGAACAGACTCCCTAGGAGCTGGTCTCACTAAGCAAATTGCTGTAACCAAGGAAAAAGGTGATTTAGGAGATCAATACAATTCATTTTTAGATGTAGAAGAAGTTTCTGCTTCTGAGATGAATCATGGTGATGTCTTGATTAATCAAGATGGGAAGCTGGTTAGACCCAAAAGACTTCCAAGCAACCTATACAAGTTCAAAGAAGGTACAGGAGAGGCTCGTTGTATTCTTGATAGTATAACAAGTTTGCAAAATGGAGCTGATTTAATATGGATTGAGACCGAAAAACCACACATTGGTCAGATTGGCGCGATGATGAGCGAAATAAAGAAAATTATTCCAAATGCTAAGCTCGTTTATAATAACAGCCCATCTTTTAATTGGACTCTAAATTTCAGACAGCAAGTTTTTGATTTGATGGAAAAACAAGGTGATGATGTTAGTGAATACGATCGAGATGACCTCATGAATGAAAAATATGATAATTCTGATCTTTCAAATTTGGCTGATGATAAAATCAAAACTTTCCAAAGCGACGCAGCTAGAGAAGCAGGCATATTCCATCATTTAATTACACTACCAACCTATCATACCGCCGCCCTTTCCACTGATAACCTTGCTAAACGATACTTTGGAGATGAGGGTATGCTTGGTTATGTTAAAGGCGTTCAAAGAAAAGAGATACGTGAAGGCATAGCATGTGTGAAACACCAAAACATGGCTGGATCTGACATGGGTGATGATCATAAAGAATATTTTGCAGGCGATGCTGCCTTAAAGGCATCGGGTGAAGATAATACTATGAACCAGTTTTAAGCCTCATCACAGTTACTCGGATCTGTTCTCCCACAGATCTGACATGGTGAACCTGATTCAAGGTTCGCCATGCCCCCGCAAGAGCCTTTAATTGGTTGATTTCTAAGTATAAGCCCAATTGCCAAGCCTAAAAAAGATGTTCCTATTACTATAAAAGTTATTAAAAAGTTACTCATTTGCAGAATAATACCATGCATCCGTGTATATAAATTCTAATTTATCAGCATCTTGTATTATAAACATAGCTGCTATTTCAAAACTATTTGCTAACTCAAGGGCATTATCAATAGACATAACATTAAATGCCGTTGCTAAAGCATCGGCATGTGCAGCTGTTTTTTTAGATATCACTGTTACAGACAAAGAATCATTCACAATAGATTTTTTTGTAATAGGATTTAAAGTATGTGTAATTTTGTTACCAGTCTTGTCATATATGTAATTTCTATATTCTCCTGATGTTGCTATGGAGATTTTTTCACCAGCAGTGTTAGCAATTAGTTTTCCCGGTTCTTGAATTAACAATCTGGGATCTTGTATGGCCAAGAGCCAGCTACTTTCATTATTAAAACCTTTAACAGTCAACTCTCCACCTATTTCAACTATAAAGTTTCTAAAATTATTTACTTCTAAATACCTAACAATTTTATCAATAGCATAACCTTTAGCTATAGATGATAAATCAAACCAAAAATTTCCTTTTTTGTATAATGTTTGGTTTGTTTTATTGAGCGAAAAAAATGCTTTGCCGTCAGTGGATAAATCTTTATTAAATGTTGGTGAAAAACCAAGTGAGCTAGAGTATTTACCTAATTTTATGTCATATGCATTATTTGTTAGATTGCTTATTTCATTTGCAATATCTAATATTTGATACAAATCTTTTGAGACACCAATATTTAATGAATCAGGTAGTGAATTTATCTTAGCTATTTCAGAATCTTCTTTATAATTAGACGCAACATAATCTATTTTCCTGATAATATCTTTTATGGTTAATTTGTGTGAGTCATTAAGATATTTTGTTGTCGTAACGCTCCAGGTTGTACCGTAAGCAGTCCCTTTATATATAAACTTGTTTGAAGAGTTATGGTTATATGCTATTACCAGGCAAGATAAACCGACAAAAAGTGCAATTAATTTAGATATATATGATCTTTTAAGCAATGTTTAATTAGCCACCAAAATCATCTAATGCAATATTCTCAGGCTCGACACCAAGATTTATGAGAAGGTCTATTACTGCTTTATTCATCATTGGGGGGCCGCACATGTAATATTCACAGTCTTCTGGTGCCTCATGTGAGCTTAAATAATTTTTATATAAGACATTGTGTATAAATCCGGTATCACCTTCCCAATCGTCTTCAGGCTGAGGATCAGACAATGCTACATGCCACTCAAAATTATCATATTTTTCAGCTAATGCATTAAACTCATCAACATAAAACATTTCTTTGAGACTTCTTGCTCCATACCAGAAAGTAATTTTTCTATTAGAATTTAGTCTGAGCAATTGATCAAAAATATGTGATCTCATTGGAGCCATACCAGCACCACCACCAACAAAAACCATCTCATTAGAAGTTTCTTTTGCAAAAAACTCACCAAAAGGACCAAAAACTTTTACCTTGTCGCCTGGTTTGAGATTAAAAGTCCAAGAAGACATAACCCCAGGAGGAACATCCATACCAGGGGGCGGTGAAGCTATTCTTATATTAAATTTAATAACACCTTTTTCCTCTGGGTAGTTAGCCATAGAATAAGCTCTAATAACAGGCTCAGAATTAATGGCTTTATTTTCCCAGATTTTAAATTTATCCCAGTCTGAATGGTATTCATCTTGAATGTCAAAATCTTTGTAGTCTATTTCATATTCTGGAGCCTCAAGTTGCACGTAACCACCCGCTCTGAAGTCTACATTTTCACCTTCTGGTAATTTAAGAACAAGCTCCTTAATAAACGTTGCAACATTATCATTAGAAATAACTTCGCACTCCCATTCTTTTACACCAAAGATTTCTTCAGGGACATTAATTTTTAAATCGTTTTTAACTGCTACTTGACAAGAAAGTCTCCAACCTTCATTTTTTTCTCTTGTATTAAAATGTGATTCTTCAGCAGCAAGAATGGATCCCCCACCTTCAACAACTTGGCACTTGCACTGACTACATGTTCCACCACCACCACATGCAGATGAAAGAAATATCTTATTATCAGCTAATGTTTGAAGCAATTTTGATCCTGCTGGAACTACTAGAGGGTTTGAAGAATCACCATTAATTTCAATAGTTACATCGCCTGTCGAAACTAGTTTAGACCTTGCAGCCATGATAATCATTACCAATACCAAGACGATACCTGAGAAAGAAATTACACCAAAAATTAAATCAATATTCATAATTATAAAGATATGCCTCCAAATGACATGAATCCAAAGCTCATTAAACCAACAATAATAAAAGTTGCACCAAGGCCTTTTAATCCCTCTGGGATATCAGAATACTTAAGCTTTTCCCTAATGCCTGCTAAAATAACTATGGCAAGCGCCCATCCAAAACCTGCCCCAAAACCATAAACAACACTTTCACCAAAAAGCAGGTCTTTTTCAATCATAAACAATGAAGCGCCAAGAATGGCACAATTCACTGTAATTAACGGTAGAAATTGTCCTAACGCTGTGTAAAGAGCAGGAACATACTTATCAAGAAACATTTCAAGTATTTGAACAGATGCTGCAATAACTCCTATGTAACTTATCAGTTCTACAAACTCTAAATTGGTACCTTCGACACCAAGCCAAACCAATGCATCCTCTCTCAATATGTAGTTATAAATTAAATTGTTGAGGGGTACAGTTATAACACAGACTACTATTACCGCTATACCTAGACCAAAGGCTGCGTCAATTTTCTTTGAAATTGCTATAAATGTGCACATTCCAAGAAAAACACTTAAAGCAATATTCTCAATAAATACTGTGGTTATAAATATATTTAAGTAATGTTCAAACATTTAACTCTCTCTTTGTTAAGTCTGGTGCTGTCGAGTGTTTAGAGACCTTAAAATCATCCTCTTCTATTTGTGTTGGCCTAATTGTTCTGATAGCCCATATAAATAAACCAATTATGATGAATGAACTTGGTGGTAAAAGTAACAGGTTATTAGGTAAATACCAGCCACCATTTGATACTAATGTAAAAATTTCATATCCCATAAGGCTTCCAGAACCAAATAACTCCCTAATTATAGCAACGCCTATTAATATCAAACTGTATCCAAGACCATTCCCAAGACCATCAAAAAAACTCAATAAAGGCTTTTCTTTCATCGCAAAGGCTTCAGCTCTTCCCATAACTATGCAGTTTGTAATTATTAACCCAACAAAAACCGATAATTTTTTGCTAGTCTCATAATCGTATGCCTTTAGAAGCTCATCAACAACAATTACAAGTGACGCTATTATTGTCATTTGAACAATTATTCTAATACTACTAGGAATATAGTTTCTTATTATTGATATAAATAAATTTGAAAAAGCCACTACACTTGTTAAAGCAACACACATAACCAATGTAACTGAAAGATTGTTTGTAACAGCCAAAGCTGAGCAAATACCTAATATTTGAAGTGTTATTGGGTTTTCATCAATAAGAGGTTTAAAAATGACTTCTTTATATTGTTTAAGACTCATAATTTAACTCAGATAATAGTTTTGAATACCCAGAATCACCAAACCAATAAGTGATCATGTTTGTAACGCCTCTACTCGTTAAAGTAGCCCCGGATAGTCCATCTACCTTGTAGTTTATATCAGCGGCATCAGATGGAACTTGACCTTTCATAACAGTTAGCTTTACTTCATTTTCCTTGTATATTTTTTTTCCTGGCCATAAAGACTTCCATTTTGGATTATCAACCTCAGCACCTAAACCAGGAGTCTCCTTGTGAGAATAAAACTCTAGTCCAGCTACTGTATTAAAGTCATTTTCTATTGATATGTATCCAAAAAGTGTTCCCCACAGACCATATCCTCTTATTGGTAAAATGATTTTGTCTAGTTCACCATTCTCATTCCTTGCTATATAAAACTTACCAACATTCTCTCTATTTTTTATTATGGCAATATCTTCTGACGTTGGAACTTTTGAGGATAGTAACGGGTTTCGAGTTGTTGCTATTTGATTATAGGTCTCAATATTGAAATCTTTATAAGAATCAATGATCTTACCTGATGAAAAATCAACATATCTCATCTCAAGCTTCTCAAATTGTGAAGCTATGCTTGAACCTGAATCATACATATTTGCTGATTGAAGTATCTTTTTCCTTTCATCATTTAATTTGTTTTCATTTTGCAAATCTCTTAAACCAACTGCTGTATAAGAAACCACTAAAGAACAAACAAGACAAATAGTAAAGGCAACTGCTAAAGTTCTTGTTATTGAATCATTCATGATAGTCGCACTCTCCTTTTCTTGATATTACTCATCACCACTAGATGGTCTATAACAGGGGCTAGAAGGTTAGCAAAAAGTATGGCTAACATCATTCCTTCCGGAAAAGCTGGGTTTATAACTCTAATTAACACAACAGTAATTCCAATTACGAGGCCATATATCCATCTTCCAGTATTTGTGCCCGAGCCCGAAACAGGTTCTGTAGCCATAAAAACAAGACCAAATGCAAAGCTGCCTATGACTAAATGCCAATACCATGGTACATAAAACATCGGATTTGTTTCAGAACCAATAATATTTAAAGTTGTTGACATTAAAATCATACCGACCAAGGTTCCTAAGATAATTCTGTATGACGCTACTTTTGTTAGAAGTAAAATTATTAGACCAATACCAATAGCCACTACAGATGTTTCACCAACCGAACCAGGTATAAACCCTAAGAATGAATCCATCCAAGAAAAGTTATTATATATACCCTCCATTCCATCAGTTGATGCTACTCCTAAAGCAGTAGCCCCACTATACCCTTCTGGAATAATATTTTTATCAGCTAGACCAGCTATCCATACTTTATCTCCGGATATTTGTGCAGGATATGCAAAATACAAGAAAGCTCTGCCTGTTAAAGCTGGGTTTAAAAAATTTTTACCTGTGCCACCAAATATTTCCTTACCAATAACGAGACCAAAAGTTATACCCATCGCTGCTTGCCATAATGGTAAATCGGGAGGACAACTTAAGGAGAAAAGAATGGTTGATACAAAAGCACCCTCATTGATTTCATGTTTCCTTACAATTGCAAATAAGGCTTCCCAACCAATACCTACAACAAAGACTGTTATATAAATGGGAAGAAAGTAGCATGCGCCAAACCATAGTTTTGCAATAAAGCTCGTATGATCGTACCCTACAATGTTTACAAATACATGATGCCAATCGCCAGTATTTTGCTCGCCAATTAAATTTAAATAATTTAAAGAGTAATCACCAAGGTTGTACATTCCAAAGAACATGGCTGGAAAGGCTGCCAACCAAACAGTAACCATTATTTTTTGTATATCAACTGAATCTCTGACGTGAACTGGGTTTTTTGTTAATTTTTTTGAATTAAAAACAAAATTTTCAAAAGCATCAAATAAAGGGAACCATTTCGCATACTTACCCTCTCCAATAAAGTTTGGTTTGATATTATCAATACTATTTCTTAGAAACTTCATAGCTCTTCGTATACCTTGTTTAAGTTATCCATAAGAATTGAGCAGTAATCATATTTGCTTGGGCATACATATGTAGCTAATGCTAAATCTTCAGCTGTTAATTCAAACATACCAAGCTCGGCTGCAACTTCTATATCCCCAACAACAAGAGCCTTTAGCAATTGAGTCACTAGAATATCATGCGGGATTATTTCTTCGTAAGATCCAACAGGAACAATTGCCCTATTTCCACCATTAACCCCTGTATTGAAATTAAATTTAGATGGTTTTTTAAAAGCAGATAAGAAGACATTGAGTTTAGAATGAAGGTTTATGCCAGGCATAACCCAATTTAAAAATATATCATCAGTATGATTAGGTAGTGCTGTTACCTGATTATCATAAAAGCCTAAATAAGACATTACATCTTTAGCATCATGGCCAAAGAGAACAGAACCCGAAATCACTCTTGCATCTTCATTTACTTTACCAGCGCACAGCTGATCAAGATTCGACCCTATTCTTGCAGAAACAATTGATGGATTAAAAACAGACTCCCCTGCCACGGAGATATTTTTATGTGTTCTTAACTTGCCATTATTTATCAAGTAACCAATAGATATAACCTCTTGGTAATTTATAGTCCAGACTTTCCTTTCAAGGCTTACAGGATATATAGCATTAATATGAGTGCTAGCTAGACCAGCAGGATGAGGCCCTTTAAACTGCGTTGAATTAACATTTGTAAAGGTATAGTCCCTATCATCATCTTCAAAAGCAAGATCTAGATCGAAATCAAATATACTTGATATAAATGATACGCCAGAATTAAAATCTGTTTCATTAAGCTTGATTATATCTTTTGGGCTAGCAGCAAGTGGATTGGTATCACATGCGTTTATGAAAATCCTGTCAGGTATATCATTAACCCTTGGAGTTCTGTTGAATGGCCTGGTTCTAAATGAGTTGAATAACCCTGATTCAATAAGCAAATCTATAGGATCTTGATTGAGATTAAATACTAATGACTCTTCCTCTTTGGCAACATCAAACTCTATTGATAAAAACTTTCTTTTATCACCTCTATTTATAGATGATACTTCTCCCCCGCATGGAGATGTAAAAAAAACGCCTGGGTTTTTTTTATCTTCAATAACCTTTTGACCCAGCTTTACTTTATCACCCTCTTTAACAAGCATAGTGGGTTTCATACCAATAAAATCATTAGACAAAATAGCTACTTTGTTTATCGTTGGTGTGTCAGAAACAACTGGCAAGGGTTGGCCAGATATTGGGAGATTTAGTCCTTTTTTAATTAAAATCACTTAAATGTACTTAATAGTTAATTATAGTTTCGAAATCGAGGTGATTATAGTCGTAATAACTTGTAGATTCTAGGTATTTTAATCAATTGGTGAAGGTAATCTTATAAGATTAACACCAGCAATTTTTTTAGTTAATGAGGCAACCTGTTTAGAATAGCCATATTCATTATCATACCAACAATATAAGGTAATTCTTTTACCACTTACTATCGTTGCTTGAGAGTCAATAATGCTAGCAAATGGTGAGGAATAGAAGTCAGTTGAAACAACTTCAGATGAATTTACAAATCCAAGTATTTCTCTATAGGATGAATGAAAAGCCATTGATCTAAGGTAATTATTAAGTGATTCTTTTGAAGTGTCATTATTAAGGGTGAGTGATAATATCGCAAGGCTTACATTCGGTGTAGGTACCCTGATTGCGTTCCCAGTTAATTTACCATCAAGCTCAGGGAGTGCTTTAGAGACTGCCTTTACAGCTCCGGTAGAAGTGATAACCATATTCAATGCAGCGCTTCTCCCTCTTCTATCCCCTTTGTGAAAGTTATCAATAAGATTTTGATCATTTGTATAAGAATGAACTGTTTCTATGTGGCCACCTGAAATACCGTACTCTTTATTTAAAATATCTAAGACAGGCACTATTGCATTTGTAGTGCAAGATGCAGCAGATATTATTTCATCATTTATCTCTAATATCTTATTATTCACACCATTGACAATGTTCTTAATATTTCCTTTTGCTGGCGCAGTTAAAATTACCTTTTGAGCACCAGATTTAATGTGCTTGGACAAACCAGCCTCATCTCTCCATACACCTGTATTGTCTATAACGATCGGCTTTAGGATGTCATGGTCAGCATAAACAACATCATCTGGACTACCTGCATATATTATTTTTACTGGATTGCCATTTATAACCAATGAACTAGAAGCCTCATCAACACGAACAGTCCCATTAAAGGATCCATGAACTGAATCTCTTTGTAACAAGCTTGCTCTTTTGTAAATATCATCGTCTGAAGCTTTTCTAATTACAATTGCACTTAACCTAAAGTAATTGCCAGGTCCTGTTGATTGAACAAGCATCCTGGCTATTAGCCGGCCAACTCTTCCGAAACCATACAAAACTATATTCGTAGGTACAGATGGTCTTTTGGAGTCAAAGCCAATGACATCTTTAAGTTGTTCATTTATATAGGTCTCAAGACCAGTTTGATCTTCTTTTAATCTTTCAAAAAAAGGACATCTAACAGCCAACTCACCTATATCAACCTCACAATCATTAAGTTGTAGAGAGGCAAGATGCAAAAGAATGGGGTAAGTTTCAAACTCACTAAGCTCATTATTATCTGACTGTCTGGCAAACCTGTGAGCTCTCATAAGCTCAATTGGAGACTGATTAACTAAAGATTTTCCATAAACTAGAGTATTGATACCATTCCTATATAAGGTTCCAATAACGGGCACCATGAGCTCTGCTAGGGCTTCTCTCCACTTCCAATCACCAAAAGTATCTTCAGGAAGGATTCTGTCTTGCCGAGCGCTTGAAATAAAATTAGGATCTTTTTGATTAGACATTTTATGAAAATAGATTAATAAAATTAAATTCTATAACAACGCATTAAAAATGCACTAATTATTTGTAAATAATTTACATATATTAAAAATATTTATACGCTAAAGCTTTTAACATGAAAATCACTATTTCCGAATAAGGCATCAATAGTAAGCATTTTTTTCAAATAGTGACCAATCATCAGCTCGTCACTAACACCCATTCCGCCATGAAGTTGAACAGCTTGTTGTGCTGAAAACTTACCTGATTTACCGATTTGGGCTTTTAATGCAGATACATGCTTAAACATATCCTCGGAGTTCGTATCAACCTCAAGCATTGCTTTGATTAGTAATGATTTACATAACTCACTTTCAATAAACATATCAACCATTCTATGTTGAAGTACTTGAAAGTTAGATATGGGTTGATCAAACTGTTCTCTACTTTTAGTGTATTCTACAGTTTTAAGGTAGCATGAAGTCATGCAACCTACTGCCTCTGCACTAACACAAAGAGTAGCAAGATTAATTGCTCTTAATAAAAGATCGTTAGCTTCTGAACCGCTAGCAATGATATTTGTATCTGAAACTAAAACATTTTCAAAAGAAACTTCAGAACATGTTTGACCATCTACTGTTGGGAATGATGTAACTGAAACGCCATCAGCATTAGAGTCAACAATAACAAGAGCAAGATCGTCACCAGAGTTACAAGAAACAATAAATTTAGATGCATTTGCCCCATTAAGAACTAATGCTTTCGTTCCATTGAGCTTGCTATCTGCTGAAAGTGATGTCAGTGGATTCGTGTAATCATACTTATTAGTAGACTCAGCATATGCCAATGATACGTGCATTGAACCACTACAAATCGATTCAATAATATTATTTTTATCTGCAAAAGAACTATTATCTAAAATGTTTCCTGAAAGAACTACAGATGATAAATAAGGTTCTATTACAAGAGCCTTTCCAAATTCTTCAAATAAGATAGATAGCTCAATTGGGCCAAACCCAAACCCACCAGACTCTTCTGAAAATGGCATTGATAGCCAGCCTTGCTCAGCAAATAATGACCAGACCTTAGAATCAAAATCATTATCAGATTTTACAACATCTTCTCTTTTGTAAAAGTCATATTCTGTCTCACAAAATTTTTGAATTTGTTCCTTAAGCATTACTTGTTCTTCACTATAATTTAAGTTCATTTCTTAAACTCCTAATACAAATTTTGAAATAATATTTTTTTGAATCTCATTACTACCACCATAAATGGAAACTTTTCTCATATTTAAAAATGCTGAGATACTCTGTGCTACAAAATCAGGCCCCTCTGGTTTAGAGTTTGACTCAAAGCCATGTGGTCCTGGATACATTAAGGCATACTCACCAGCTGCCTCTACAAATAATTCGGTAAGTGTCTGCTGTATTTCAGTTCCTTTAATTTTTAAAATAGAAGATTCTGCTCCAGGATGCCCGCCATTCTCAAGAGCGGATAATAGCCTTAATTCTGTCATTTCAAGAGCAGAAACAGATATTTCTAATTCAGCCACTTTCTTTTCCATTTCTGGATTGTCTAGCTCAGAAACAATATTCTTCAATCTTTTAAGCTGTCTCATAGATGTTCCAATTGCAGCAATTCCAAACCTTTCATGGGCAAGAAGAAATTTGGCATAAGTCCAGCCTTTACCTTCTTCACCAACAAGATTTTCAGCAGGCACTTTTACGTCAGTAAAAAATACAGAGTTAACCTCATGATCACCATCTATAGTAATTATCGGCTTTACTTCTATACCAGGAGTTTTCATGTCTACCAAAATGAACGAAATACCTTCTTGTTTTATTTTCGTTGTTTCTGTTCTTACTAATACAAATATCCAATCAGCGTTTTGGGCAAGTGTAGTCCAAGTTTTAGACCCATTTATTATGTAATGGTCTCCCTCTCTTACCGCCTTCGTTTTTAGAGATGCTAAATCAGAACCAGAGCCAGGTTCTGAGTAGCCTTGGCACCACCAAGTATTAAATTCTAGAATATCAGGCAAGAATCGCTTTTTTTGCTCATCATTACCAAAAGTATAAATAACAGGTGCTACCATGCTTACACCAAAAGCAAGCAAAGGAGGACATCCACCTAAGCCAAACTCTTTATTGAAAATATACAATTGAGTAGCTGACCAACCAGTGCCACCATGCTCTTTAGGCCAGTTATAACCCATCCAGCCTTTTGCAGATACTGCTTTATGAAAGTCAGTCATATCTTGCTTAGTTAGAGCTATGCCATTGTCAGTTTTATGCTTAACGTGAGTTGGGTAGCCACCGTTTGCTAACCAATCTCTAATTTCATCCCTAAATTGTAGATCTTCTTGTGTAAAATTTATGTCCATAACGCCCTTTTGTATTAATTGATTGATAAAATAGAAAAACATTATACACAATCAATGATAAATTTTAATAAAGCCAAGGATCATAGCTTTGCACATGCATTGTGCAAAAAATATCAACAAGACCATAAATCATTATGCGTTGTCGTAGATGATGTAAAAACATCAAAAACATTATTCAATGAGCTAAGACTGTACTTAAAACCTAATGAGGTTTTTATATTTCCAGAAAGTGAAGTTCTTCCATATGATCATTTTTCAACACCTCAGAATATTGTGAAGGATAGATTCACTATTCTTAATACATTGAAAGAGAAATCAATTGTAATAACAACAACTAAAAATTTATATGAGAAATTACCTCCAATATCTCACTTTCAATCACTTTCAACTTTTTCAGTAAATGACCAAGTAAATATAAATGATTTTTTAAAGATACTTGATTCAAATAATTTTAAAAGAAAAGATAAGGTTGAGTATACAAATGAATATGCTCATAGAGGCGGCATTGTTGATGTTTATACGCCGATATACAAATCACCAATTAGAATTGAATTCTTTGATACAACAATTGAATCAATAAGGTTCTTTGATGAAAAAACGCAATCTTCATTATCTTCAATTAAAACATTCAATCTAAGCAATGGATCATTAATACCAAGAAATAAACCTTCAGTGGAACTATTTAAAGCACGATGGAGAAAATATTTTGATAAAAAAGATGAAAGAGACTGCACTATTTTTAACAAAGTATCTGATGGTAAGGAGGCTGAAGGACTGGAAATATACTTACCATTCTTTTTTGAAAACACGCATGCATTTAAGGACATATTTTCAGAATATGAATTTTTAAAAATAGATCTAACCGAATCATTATATTTCAACTATATTAATCAGCGATTTAATGATGAAAATATAGATATATCTCGACCTCTAATAAATCCAAAAGACCTATTTTTTAGTGATTCAGAGGTAAATAACTTTTTAGAATACATACCTAAATTTGAAATAGAAAATAATTATAGTGAATATAACTTTGATCTAAGAAATTTAAACACTAGCTTGCTAAAGTCACAAACTAATTTTAATAAAGTTATTCTGCTTTCAAATATTGCTTCTAATGTTAACAAGTTACAAGAAGATAGTAGCATTCCTTTAAAAGAGTTAAATGGGCAATTAAATGATATAGGTGATGGTATTTATTTTGCTAGACATCCAAGAATAAGACCCCTCGCCTTTCGTAATGAAATTTTAGTGGTGCATATAGAGGCTGATATAGAAAAGGAAATTGTAGATGTGGTGGCAGAGACCTCTAAGACAGATATTGTTGACCTAAATCCCTTTAATAAAAATGATTTAGTGATACATGAAAAATACGGACTAGGAGTTTACGAAGGACTCGAAGTTGTTGAAACAAGCAGCGTTACAAATGAATATGTAAAAATACGGTATATTGGAAATGAGTATTTGTATGTTCCTTTGAGGAATATTAATTTACTCTCAAAATATCATAAATCTAGACTCTTAACTGATATAGAGCTTGATTCAATTTCATCAAATAAATGGACTAAAAAGAAAGAAAAAGCTTTAAAACAAGCTCATGACCATGCAGCAGAAATATTAGATATAGAATCTAGAAGAGCAAGCTCATCATCACTTAGCCTTAAGGTTAGTAATAATGATTTTGATAAATTTAATTCATACTTTCCATATAACGAGACAAAAGATCAGCTAATTGCTGTAGATTCAATTAGAAAAGATTTAAGTTTAATAAAACCGATGAATAGACTTATTTGTGGAGACGTAGGTTTTGGTAAAACTGAAGTTGCTATGAGAGCAGCTTTTGTAAGTGTTTACTCTGAAAAACAAGTAATAGTACTTTGCCCAAGTACAATTCTTGCAAAACAGCATCTTGAATCATTCACTGACAGGTTTAAAGAGTCACCTGTTAATGTATCTTTGTTAAATAGACATATTAGCTTGAAAGATAGAAAAGTTTTGGTTGAAAAATATAATAATAAAGAGATTGATATTCTTATTTCTACTCACGCCATTTTTAATCAAAAGATAGATTACACAAATACAGGTCTTTTAGTTGTTGATGAAGAGCATAGATTTGGCATAAAGCAGAAAGACCTAATCAAATCAAAACAAGACAATATTCACATACTTTATTTATCGGCAACACCAATACCAAGGACAATGAATTTTGTATTTTCTGGTTTAAAGGACTTTTCCTTCTTGAACAGTCCACCAGTTAATAGGTTGTCTATAAAATCATTTCTTAAAGTATCAGACAATACAATTTTAAAAGAATCAATATCTCGCGAAATTCAAAGAGGAGGACAATGTTTTATCTTGC
>ERZ1039804.97-NODE-97-length-55298-cov-7.739985_pt1 | contig 55298 bp, 47 predicted proteins | sample MGYA00383089_ERZ1039804 | MGnify/ENA primary metagenome ERZ1039804 (study PRJEB29581, sample SAMEA5548359) | metagenome | biome: marine; feature: coastal; material: water | depth 1 m | study: Short-term variability in the microbial, nano- and picoplankton dynamics...
GGGCGTTAGAAATTTGAGTGGATCTGTTCCTAGTACGAGAGGACCGGAATGGACTGACCTCTGGTGTACCAGTTGTTCCGCCAGGAGCATTGCTGGGTAGCTACGTCGGGAAGGGATAAGCGCTGAAAGCATATAAGCGCGAAACCCACCACAAGATGAGATTTCTTTAAAGGGTCGTGGGAGACTACCACGTTGATAGGTCATAGGTGTAAGAGCAGTAATGTTTGTAGCCGAGTGATACTAATAACCCGTATAGCTTATGTACAAATCGTTTCTCCCCATGCAAATGGGGAGGACAACTCTTTTTACAAGCTTATTTAAAAATATTACTATTCTAATAATTCTTTTTTCTTTATGTTAAGATATTTTCCTATCCTAGATAGGGTGACAAAGACAGATTAATTCTGGAATGTCATAAAACTAAGGTGGTTATAGCGACGGGGCTCACCTCTTACCTTTCCGAACAGAGAAGTTAAGCCCGTTTGCGCCGATGGTACTACTACTGTGGAAGAGTAGGTCGCCGCCTTCTTTAAAACCTTCATCTTTTGATGAAGGTTTTTTTTTGCCTATAGCTCAAAAAATAGGAATCTAATAGATCAATAACGATCGAAAAATTAATCAAATAAAGAGGATAATAACGTTTGAATGCCCTTGTAAAGAAAACGCTTTTATAGAAAAAATGCCAATACGATAGCAATAACCACAGCGCTCATTTTGGAGATGTTAAATTGATGATTTTTAGAACTCTCAAATAATATAGTCGTCGATACGTGAAGAAATACTCCTATCGCTATTGCTGTAATTTCTTTTTGATAGTAGGTAATAGATTCAAAATTATTCGCCAGCCAATTTCCAATGGGAGTCATAATTGCAAATAAGAAAAGAAAGGATAGGGTTGTCGTCTTTTTATAATTGGCATTAATAAAAAAGATCGATAGAATTAGGGCTATAGGAATTTTGTGTATCATTATTCCAATCAGTAAATTATTATCCTTAGTAATTGGGAAACCTTCCAGTAATGCATGAATACTTAGGCTTATAAATAATAACCAGGGAAATGTTTTAGATTCATTATGTTCATGAACATGTCCGTGTTCCGCACCTTTAGAGAAAAACTCTAAAATAATTTGCAGCAATATACCAGCGATTATATAAACACCAATTAATTTGTTAGGTGTTTCGTAAACATTAGGTAACAACTCAAAAATGGTAAGAGCCAAAAGAAAAGCCCCACTAAAGGCTAGGTAGATTGAAAGTTTTTCTACTTCTTTAACCTTTAATATGAGCGCTAAAAAGTAACCTATAAATACAGCTAAAAAAAGTATTAAATAATTCATTTATTAATTAAAAATTAAAATTAAGCGACTGGAGTTTGCGGGTTGAAATTCGTTTAATTGATAATCCCCAAAAGTAAAAAGAAGATTAATTCCAGCTTTTTCAAAATACTTTTTAAAATCATTTAAGCGCAAAGCTTTCACCTTCTCCGTAAAAACATAATCTTGACCATCATATATAAAATTAATTTCTTTGTATATGTAATTATCTTTAATACTTCTTTTGATATGGAATGTAATATCGTCAATTATTTTAGTTTCGAATGCTACAAGATGTTTTTGAACATAATCTACATTTAAAAAGTCTATAACACCGACGCCTTTTTCGTTTAATTCTTTTTTAATAGATTTTAGGGTATTTAGATTGTCTTCTTCGTTTTCAAAATACCCAAAACTAGTAAATAGATTAAATACAGCATCAAATTTCTTAGGATACACCTTACTCATGTCGTGCTCCTCGAACGTTAAAGTGTCTGTTTCAAAAACTTTTGCATACGCAATACTTTTTGATGATAAATCAACACCCGTAACTAAAAAACCCAATTTATTTAAATAAATTGAATGACGGCCTCTACCACAGGCTAAATCTAAAATTTCAGCTTGAGGTTTTAAGTCCAAAAAAGACAATAGGGTTTTCATAAAAAAACCAGCTTCATCATCATCTCTATTTTTATAAAGTATATGATAAAAAGGAGTGTCAAACCAGGAGGCATACCAATTTTCTATATCTTTTAGCATTAATTATTATTTACGCTACTAAATTACTGTATTTTTGTGGTTACGAATAAAATATCTATGGAAAAAAACTTTAAAATGGTTGCTAAAACTTTGTTTGGTTTAGAGGCTATTCTAGCTACGGAGCTCCGAAAACTAGGTGCTTCTAAAGTAGAGCTGGGTACCAGAAATGTTTCTTTTGAAGGCGATACAGGATTTATGTATAAAGCAAATCTTTGTTGTAGAACTGCCATTAAAATTTTAAAACCAATAACTACTTTCAATGTTTTTACTGAAGAAGATATTTACAAAAAAGTGTATGCATTTCCCTGGGAGAATTTTATGAATGTAGACGGAAGTTTAGCTGTAGATGCAACCGTTTTTTCAGATAAATTTACGCATTCAAAATATATTGCTTTAAAAACTAAAGATGCAATTGTTGACCGTTTTAGAGATAAGGAGGGAAGAAGACCAGATGTAGATTTAGATCACCCAACACTTAGGGTTAATATTCATATAGATCGTAATATCTGCACTTTATCATTAGATAGTTCTGGGCAATCATTACATAAACGTGGTTATAAGGTCGCAAATACGATGGCTCCGATTAATGAAGTTTTAGCTGCTGGTATAATTATGTTAGCAGGTTGGAATGGACAATGTGATTTATTAGATCCTATGTGTGGTAGTGGAACTATTTTAACAGAGGCCGCTATGATTGCTTGTAATATTCCGCCAAATTTGAATCGAGATGAATTTGCGTTTGAAAATTGGCTAGATTTTGATGTGGATTTATATGAATTAATTGAAAATGCAGCTTTAAAAAAGATACGAGATTTTCATTACACCATACAAGGTTTTGATATCGAATCGGATGTAGTAAAAAAAGCAAATGAGAATATTGAAAGTGCTCATCTAAAAGAATTTATAACTGTAAAAAATCAAGATTTCTTTAAAAGTAAAAAAGAAACAGAGCGTTCTTTGTTTTTAGTATTTAATCCCCCCTATGATGAAAGAATTCAAGTAGATGCTGAAAAATTATACGCTTCTATTGGTACCACACTAAAACACCAATATCCAGGAACCCAAGCATGGATGATTACCGGTAATATAGAAGCTTTAAAACACGTCGGATTAAGACCATCAAGGCGTGTAAAACTTTTTAATGGTAAATTAGAAAGTAAACTCGTTCGTTATGATATGTACGAAGGAAGTAAAAAAACAAAAAAGAACCTTTAGTTTTTTATTTTTTATAAATAGGAATTAAATAAGAAATTCCATAACCAAAACCAACTCCAAAGTTACCATAATCATTAGTTTTATTGAACCCTGGTATGTACAAGTTGTTAAAGTTTTCGGGAATATCTTCAGAAAATTTATTTTTAAGTTGCAGGTTGATGGATAAAAATAAATTAGTTAGTATTTCAGTTTTAATACCAAATATAAATTCTGCCCACTGGGCAGTCAGCCCTTCATATGATCTAGGATCAAATACCATAGTTCCCGGGAATGTTGAATCACCCGTATAAATAGTATATCCTTCAAGGTTTTGATCAAAGGTGGAAACCCCATACCTTAAACCAACATAGATAGCATTGTTCATGCCAACCCAATTATTGTAGGCATTAAAATCGCCACCAATCTTTAAATAACTTCCTTTAGAAGCTGCTATTAAGTTGCTTTCCGTCTGATTATCTTGATCAAAACCATATTCTACAGCGATATAAAATCGATGCGTTAATCTGTAGTCAGCCATAACTTCAAAACCAGAAAAATTTTCATCAAATAATGAAATTACAGGTCTAGCAATGTCAACCCCGATACGTAAACCATACTTGTTATTTTTTGTTATGGTATCGTTAATTTTAATTTCTTTCTTTTGAGCATACCCATTAAACCCAGATAGAAATAGAATCTTAATGAAAAATAGTAACGTGAGTGTTCTCTTCATTTTCTATTATTAATGTATTAACTTCTATTTCATTGATCCAATTATTCTCCTCAATTTCTAATTGTGTAATCAGATTTTTATATATTGTTTTGAAGGCGCAAGCTCTATTGATATAAATATTATCTCTTTGGTAAGTAAAAGTTATCGAATCGGTATTGCCATCAGTGTTGGTGGTATTTCCTCTGATCAGTAAATAATCAGTGGTATCTGCCAAGGTATTTAATGGAATCGCAATAGAATCTCTCGTTACTGATTTATAGAGATCTACATTTTCATCATTTATAATTGTGGTGACCGTTAAATCAGGAACTTCTTTTGCTAGAAGTGGATTTATTTTACTCTTAAAATTAATGATTAGTAAAGGTGTTTTGGGGGTTTCGTCTGTACAAATATCATCCCTTGTACAGCTAACCGATAAAGCAATAAGTAGAACTGAAAAAATTATTTTTTTAAACATGTCTATAATTTCTAGGTGCTTCTTTTTTCCAAAAGTACAACATTTTCTACATGAAAAGTTTGAGGGAACATATCTACAGCTTGAGACTTGCTAACGACGTAATCAACACCTAATAATGCAAGGTCCCTAGCTTGTGTTGCACTATTACAACTTACATATACAATTTTATCAGCTGAAATCTTCAGCAATTGTTTAATTACGTCTTTGTGCATTCCATCTCGGGGTGGGTCCGTTATTATAACATCGGGAAAACCATGTAATTTGATAAAATCATCATTAAAAACTTTTTTCATATCACCTACATAAAACTCCGTATTATTAATTTTATTAAGTAGGGCATTTTGTTTTGCGGCTTCAATAGCTTCAGGAACCGATTCAATTCCAATAACTTTTTTCGCTTTTTTAGATACAAATTGAGCAATAGTCCCCGTGCCTGTATAAAGGTCAAAAACTGTTTCATTTCCGGTAAGACTTGCAAAGTCTCTGGTTATCTTATAAAGCTCGTAGGCTTGTTCTGAGTTAGTTTGATAAAATGATTTGGCGTTTATTTTAAATCGTAAATTTTCCATTTCTTCAAAAATATGATCATTCCCTTGATAACAAATTACTTGCTGATCGTAAATAGTATCATTTCCCTTTGAGTTGATAACATATTGTAATGAGGTGATTTCAGGAAATTGATTTCCAATAGCATCCAATAATAATTCACGGTTTATTTTATTTTCAAAGTAAAACTGTATCAAAACCATTAAATCCCCTGTTGTGGATGTTCGAATCATCAATGTTCTTAAAAACCCTTCTTGTTTACGATTGTTGTAGAAAGTTAGATTGAATTCTTCTGCTTTAGATTTTATAAAGTTTCTAATATGATTGCTTGGGTCTTTTTGCAAATGACAGGAATTAATATCTAGTATTTTATCCCACATGCCGGGAATATGGAAGCCCAATGCATTTCTATTTTCAATAACTTGGTCACTTTTTATTTGTTCTAAAGTTAACCATTTACTGTCGCTAAAAGAAAATTCCATTTTATTACGATAAAAAAATTGTTGATTTGAACCTAGGATTGGAATCACTAATGGGATCTCAACTTTTCCTATACGTTTTAAATTATTTTCGACTTCTTTTTGTTTGTAATAAAGTTGATGATGGTAATCCATAAATTGCCATTTACAACCACCACAAGTTCCAAAATAGTCGCAGGTAGGATCGACTCTTTTATTTGAAAGTTTAGAAAATGAAATTGCTTTTCCCTCATAAAAGCTTTTTCTCCTTTTAGTAGTCTGTATCGTACAAATATCTCCGGGAACCGCATTGTTTACAAAAACAACTTTTCCATCTGGAGCAAAAGCGATTGACTTCCCTTTAGCTCCTGCATCTACTATTTCTAAATCTTCAAAAACCTTTTTCTGCCTTTTTTTTCCCATGAATGCAAAAATAAGAATAGCTTTAATAACTGAATAAGAAAAAAAATTATATTTTTTAGTTAGTATATAGCTTTTAAATCATTTTTTGAATGTTTTAAAATTTAGTAAATTGCAAACCAAGGATGATTTCTCTCCTATGCTGAATTTTCGGGTCTACGAAAGGATAAAGGTACAGTAGGAATTGTATTTTTTAATTTTTAAAATTTATTAGTAATGAATATCGTTGAAAAGATCTCGACACAAAAAGCAATTGATTTAGAAAATGAGTATGGCGCTCATAATTACCATCCACTTCCAGTCGTTTTAGAGCGTGGTGAAGGAGTATTTCTTTGGGATGTAGAGGGAAAGAAATATTATGATTTTCTCTCTGCTTATTCTGCAGTCAATCAAGGGCACTGTCACCCTAAAATAATAAAAGCTTTAACAGATCAAGCACATAAATTGACCTTGACCTCAAGAGCATTTCATAATGATGTCTTAGGAACTTATGAAAAATATATTTGTGAGTACTTTGGATTCGAAAAGGCACTGCCTATGAACAGTGGCGCAGAGGCTGTGGAAACAGCATTAAAACTTACCAGGAAATTTGCTTATGAAAAGAAAGGGATTGAAGAAAACAAAGCAGAGATTATAGTTTGTGAAAATAATTTCCACGGGAGAACAACGACTATTATTTCTTTTTCAAATGATGAAGATGCTCGTAAAAATTTTGGCCCTTATACCGATGGTTTTATAAAAATTGAATATGACAATTTAGATGCATTGGAAGAGGTATTAAAATCAAACTCAAATATTGCAGGATTTTTAGTGGAGCCAATTCAAGGAGAAGCTGGAGTTTATGTTCCCTCTGAAGATTACCTGTCGAACGCAAAAAAAATGTGTGAACGGTATGACGTTTTATTTATTGCTGACGAAGTTCAAACGGGAATAGCAAGAACAGGACGTTTGTTGGCTTCTTGTGGCAATTGTAATTGTTCAGATAAAAATTGTAGTGGAATACCAGATGTTAAGCCAGATATCTTAATTTTAGGAAAAGCCATAAGTGGCGGGGTGTATCCTGTTTCAGCAGTTTTAGCAACTGATGAAATAATGAACGTTATAAAGCCTGGTCAACATGGTTCTACTTTCGGAGGTAATCCTTTGGCATGTGCTGTCGCTATAGCTTCACTAGAGGTAGTAAAAGAGGAAAAATTAGCAGAAAATGCGGATAGGTTAGGCAAGTTATTTAGAAGTGAAATTTCAAAATTTATTGAAACCACAGAATTAGTCTCTGGCGTAAGAGGTAAAGGCTTATTAAATGCGATATTAATAAATGATACCGAAGACAGCAAAACAGCTTGGAATCTTTGTCTAAAACTCAGGGACAATGGTTTGTTAGCAAAACCAACACATGGAAATATTATTCGTTTTGCACCACCTTTGGTGATGACTGAAGAGCAAATTATGGATTGTGTTTCAATAATTAAAAAGACCATCAACGAATTTGATTTTTAACAGATGAAAATTGGTGATTATGTCTCGGTTTTGGATGAAGATATTTCCGGAAAGATTGTATCTATTGCAGGAAATAATATTACTATAATTGACTTGGATGGCTTTCAACAACAATATCTTAAAAATGAATTAGTCTACCAATCAATTGAATTGTCTGACCTAGCAAATTCCATAGAAAATATTTCAGAAATTATTTCTGAAAAAGAAGATAAAAAACATAAAAATTCTCTAAAAGTAAAACCAAAAGAAAGAAAGTCTCCTCGAATGGAAGTGGATTTGCATATCCATCAACTAGTTCCAAATACTAGAAATATGGATAATTTTGAAATATTAAATTTTCAATTAGAAACTGCTAGGAGAAAAATAGCTTTTGCAATAGCAAAAAAAATACAAAAAATTGTATTCATTCATGGTGTTGGTGAGGGAGTTTTAAAGTACGAATTAATAAGAGTCCTCAAAGAACATGAAGGATGTCTAAAGTTTTATGATGCTGATTATGATAAATATGGACTAGGCGCTACTGAGGTTTATATTTTTCAAGGCAAACACTAACTCTTTAAAATTCTGGTGTGAGCGAAACGGTTCCGTCAATTACATTATTCTGATTCCCAAGTACCATCGTTTCTTTGGTTATTTGCTCTGACCCGTTAACTAAAATAAGGTTGTTGATTATTAATTCAATATCACTCGTTAGTTGATAGCTATGAATTCTATACTGATCAATGATATTGTTATCTGCAATATTTTCATTTAAATAATCAGGTATATCAGGGGTAGTAAAATCGTTTGTTGGATCTAAATCTCCGTTTGCATCCTCATATCTAGTTAAAATAAGATCATTATCATCATCCACATCCAAATAATCAGGAATTAGATCACCATCTGTATCTAAAGGAAATTCAGAAATTCCTTCCAAAAAATCGGGTCCTAACTCATTTATTGTAGGGACATTATCTCCATCATCATCATTGTCAAAGAAATCTAATAGTCCATCGTTGTCAGAATCTAGTTCGCTAGTTGCATCTTCTATAATTCCGTCTTCATCATCCTTAACTACAATCGTTTTAAGTTGAACCAATCCAGATGCTCCATAATATTCATCGATAACATTTGGTGATACAGGAGGGATACTACTGCAAAAGTAATTACCATCAATATCGGCATCGTATTTTCTATAATTAACTAAATACGATGTCCCGTTTAATTGGTATTCATTAATTCCAGTATCAATAAATAAAATATCATTTGTTTCAAGAACGAGAGAGATGCTTTCAGCTGCAGAGGAGTTATTGATATTATAAAAAGTATATGAACCTATGCCGCCACATGTTTTCAAATTATTATTAATAAAATTAAAATCCGTTACAATCACGTCACCATCATTGCAGGATGCTAAGGAGCTAAGTATTATTGAAATAAAAAGAATTTTACGCATAAAGAAATCTATTCTTACAAAGAAACAATTTTTCTTTATTATGAAACTATAATAAATTGTATTTTTGGCCATTATGAGAAAAATTTATTTTGATAACGCAGCGACAACTCAGGTCAGAAAAGAGGTAGTTGATAAGATAGCAGAAATATTAAGTACAGAATTTGGGAATCCTTCTTCAACCCATTCTATCGGGAGATCCTCCAAATCAATTCTTGAAAATTGCAGAAAAGAAATAGCTATTCATTTTAAAGTATCTCCAGCAGAAATAATTTTTACATCAGGAGGAACAGAAGCAGATAATTTGATAATTAACAGTTGTGTAAGAGACTTAAAAGTAGAACGAATAATAACGAGTAAAATAGAACATCATGCTGTTTTACATACGATACAGGATTTGAGCAATGAACTTGATATTCAGATAGACTATGTTCAATTAGATCAAAACGGTATGATCAATTATGATCATTTTGAAAAACTTTTGAAAAATTCTTCATCAAAAACTTTAGTGAGTTTAATGCATGTTAATAATGAAATTGGTAATATTTTAAATATTGAAAAAGTAGCCGCTATTTGTAAAAATAACAATGCTTTATTTCATAGTGATACTGTTCAATCTGCTGGTCATTATAGCTTAGATTTTTCAAAAATTCCAATCGATTTTGCTGCAGTAGCAGCCCACAAGTTTCATGGTCCAAAAGGGATTGGCTTTGCTTTTATTCGAAAAAATTCAGGTTTAAAATCGTCTATAAAGGGAGGAGCTCAAGAACGAGGTCTCAGGGCCGGGACTGAGGCTGTTTATGCAGTAGCGGGTCTTAATGAAGCTTTAAAATTATCTTACCAACATCTTGCTGAAGAAACCAACTATATAAAATCCATAAAAAAATATTTCAAGGATACCTTGTTAAAAGAAATTCCAACTGCTAAACTGAATGGTTGCTGTGGCGATGATGATATGAGTACTTATACACTGCTAAATGTTTTATTGCCTATTTCACCGGAAAAAGCATCCCTTGTACTTTTTCAACTTGATTTAAAAGGAATCGCGTGTTCAAAAGGATCTGCATGCCAGAGTGGAAGTATAAGTGGTTCACATGTATTATCAGAAATCTTATCAAAAGAGGACATGTTAAAACCATCGGTTCGATTTTCATTTTCTACCTACAATACCAGAGAAGAGGTAGACTTTGTAATTCAAACGTTAAAAGAATTAATCAATTCTTGAGCCTCTAAAATTTCATTGTGGTCCTAATGTTAAGTACACGAGGTGTTAAATAATTAGGAATTGCATATTGCACTTTTGTGTACACGTCTCTTACAAAGGTATTGGTAATAGAATTCTGAACGTCGAAAATATTAAAAATCTCAAGGCCTACGGTCAACTCTTTAAAAGGTTTCAAAAACCCCGTTTTTTTTAATTTATTTTCGTTTATTAAAATATACGAAAAACCTACATCAGCTCTTTTGTAGTCGGGTAATCTAGTCTGGAAATTGTAGGGATCTGCATAACTAGGTGATCCACCTGGTAGACCAGTATTGTAGGTTAAGTTTAAATATAATTTTAAGTCTGGAATCACTTTTATGTAATCTTGAAATAAAACTGAAAACTTTAATCGTTGATCAGTGGGCCTAAAAATATATCCTCTATCCTCTATATTTTCCTCTGTTTTTAAATATCCTATACTTACCCAACTTTCAGTTCCTGGCACAAATTCTCCTGCTAGCCTTACATCAGCTCCATATGCATAAGCTACAGCATTATTTCTAGCTCGATAGCGTATTCTTACATTTTCAAGTGTGTAGGGGTTTACATCAGTTAATGATTTATAATATACCTCAGAATTTAAAGTAAATGGTCGGCCCCAGAGGTCAAAGCTATAATCATTTCCTAATACTATGTGAATTGATTGTTGAGCTTTCACTTTGGTGTTTACAGCACCTAATGAATCTCTTAATTCTCTGTATAAAGGGGGTTGATGATAAAAACCACCTGAAATTCTAAAAAGAATATCAGCATTCCAGTCGGGTTTCAATGATGCTTGAACTCTCGGACTAAAGACAGTTTGTGAATTGCTAGTCAGTCCTTTTCCACCTACAGTCCAGTGATGTCCTCTAACACCTGCGTTAAGCCAAAGGTCACTTTCTCCTATGGTCGTCCTTCTACTCCATTGAATAAAGCCAGAAATGCGGTCAATTTGAACATCATTAGTTGCTCTAATAGAAGTATAAGGAACTATCGGGGATACAAAAGGGTCATAAGGTTCATTATTTCCTAAATCCCCAATTGGAGGACGAATGGAGAATCCAGCCGAATCTATAACTTCATATTCTTGGATTCGATCTCGAATATCTTCATGAGTATATTTTATTCCATAATCTACTTGATTATCTTCAATCGATAAGATTCCTTTATGTTCCAAATTGATAAACAAGGCATCTAAATCATTTCTTGCATGGGTTAATTGAGAACCAATTCCTTCTGTAAATTCAACTTCACCCAGATCTTCACCTCCAATATCTGTATTTACTTCTCCTAATCTATATTCAGCAAAAATATCATAATGCTCTTGTTCTTTTGAATGGTAGATGGAACCAATTAGTTTGGCTGTATAATTGTCTGATACTGCATAAGTTCCTTTTAGAGCTCCAAAATAAGTTTGATATTGATCTACTTCTTGTCCTTCATAAAAAACGAGCAATGCTACAGGGTCTGTAATCGTTCCAAAATTAGTTTGTCTAGTCAGTGGTTCAAATTGGTAATCGTTGATGGATATATTTCCAAGGAAATTTAATTCAAATTTATTGGTGATCTTATAAGTTAAATAAGTTTGCGCATCTGCAAAAACTGGTTTATAATTTGATTCAGTTTCTGTTGAATTTACAAAAAGACTATTATTTCTGTAACGGGCACCCACAATACCGTTAAATCTTCCGTTTTTAGAAACCCCTCCGGAAGAAATACTAGCACCTAATAAGCTTAGGTCTGCCGAAGCTTCAAAAGCAACGGGCTTTCGGTATGTGATATCTAAAACAGAAGAAAGCTTATCACCATATTTAGCTTGAAAACCTCCTGCAGAAAAATCAATTTTAGAGGTTAAATCAGTATTTACAAAACTAAAACCTTCTTGCTGACCACTTCTTATTAAAAAAGGTCTATACACTTCAATTTCATTTACATAGACTAGGTTTTCATCGTAGTTTCCACCCCTCACTGCATACTGTGTGCTTAATTCATTATTACTATTGACGCCTGGCAAAGATTTGATTAAATTTTCAACTCCTGCATTTGCTCCGGGTATTTTCCGGACAGCTTCAGGGCTTATGGTGGTAATTCCCTCTATTCTTTTTCTTTTATTTCTTGAAATTACGACCTCACCAATTTGCTCAATAGCTAAACTCATTACAGGATTAATTTCAAAGTCAGCATTAGGGCTCAGAGAAGGGACAGAAATTTTTATATTTTTAAATGTAACGTGAGAAAACACCAAATCTAATTTCTTTTTAGAAGGAACTTCAAGAACGAAAAATCCGTCAAAATTTGTTTGCGTGCCCCCAGTTCCAATACTTACATTGACCTCAGAAATAGGAATGTTGTTTTCATCAAGAACAATACCTTTTATAATAGCGTTTTGAGCTGAAAGAGTGCTGGAAATGATGATAAAAAGAAATATGAGAAGCGAAGTATATGTTTTCAAGTTTACTCTAGGTTTGTTTTCTAAAAAAAGTTGATTCAAATGTAGTATTATTTCCAACATTATCAATAACAATTAGTTTCAAATTATTTTCTGTTTCAGAAATGATTTTATCGCCAAAATCGTAGGTTAGAACATCTTTTTTATAATCATATTCCATCAAAATAAACTTTCCGTTAATGGTAGCTCTATAGGAGCTTATTCCACTTAAATCATCAGAGATTTTGATTTTTAGAGTTTTGTTATTGCTGATCCATTTTTTATTTAAAAAATTAAGAGGTTTAATTTCTGGATTTTTTGTGTCAACTGTTAGAACATAGGTGCCTAATTTTTTTGTTTTTGCAATAAGTTTGTTCCCTTTTCTATAGTTTTTTACGTAATAGGGTTCTTTTTTATAATTAAGCCTACCAATATAAAGTTTATCAATATCTGTTTTATTATAATTGGATACATCTGTTGCTATAGTGATATTTTTATGAAGTGGTATAATATCTTCATGCAGTTTTAAAGTGTCAACATTAGCAACTATATTTAAATAGGTGTCTTCATAAAAACTATTAGCTGGAATGTAAATATTAAACTTACCTTTTGTTATGGAAGAGCCCTCTTGAGCATATATAAAATCGTCTGTTTTATGAATGATTTTAGGCTCTAGTATTTCAAGCTGATCGCCTTTTATCGGAATTGAAATTGAAATACTATTATTGCTGAAATCCGTTATTTTAATTAAGTAATTGGAATTTAATTGATTTTGAATATCAAGAATTCCGTTTTCATTTTCATTTCTTATAATACTTAAAGGATTGTTTGATTGTCTAAAAAGTTTCTGAATACGATTCTTATTATTTTTAAAATGATTATAATCAATGTATCTATTTATATACCTGGTCTCAGCAAATGAAAATTTTTCAAAAACAACATTAAAATTTTGTTTTCCATTGCAAAAGGTATCAATTTCATAAACTCCATTCTTATTGGAAGCCCCATTTTGTTGGTCAAAAGCAGAAATGCCAAACCCAATCTTTCCATATGCAGATATATTTTCAGCTTTATAAGATCCATCTTTTTGTAAAATAAGTCTGATTTTTACTGGGTTTTGAGATTGATTAATTTGAGAATCTTTTGTTAATGGATAGGCAAAAACGTCTGTTACAACTGGTTTTTTCGTGTCTGGGATACTAATCCCAAACAAAAGGGGGTTCATAGGGCGAGAATTTTTATCTCTTATTTCAAAATGTAGATGCGGTCCATCGCTACTTCCACTATTACCGGTATATCCGATGAGTGATCCTTTTTTTACTTGTAGACTGTTTTCTTCAGGAAATAATTCAATTTCATAGGTCTCCTTTTTGTATTGAGCATCTTTAACAAATTTTTGAATTGGTTCATTATATTTTTTTAGATGCGCATAAACCGTCCGGAATCCATTCGGATGTTTGATATAAAGTGCTTTACCATAACCAAAATGAGAGATTTTAATTCGATAGATGGTGCCGTCGGCTGGCGCGTAAATTGGAATCCCCGATTGTTGTTGTGTTTTTATATCCAATCCACTATGAAAATGATTGGTTCTTAATTCTCCAAAATTCCCTGAGAGAATCAGTGGGATTTTAACGGGATTTTCAAAATAATCTTCAGGAATTTCATCCTGAGCGTATAGAGAAACACAGCAAAGGAATACTAAAACTTTAATCTTTTTCATAGTGTAAAATTAATAATACGCTACAATAAATTGTTGGGAGTTAATCAATTTTTCAGATAAGTTATCAATATTACAAAATTATTTACTTTTTAATTGGCTTTTCAGCAACCGATTGTTAACTTTGTAGGTATAGTATTGAATTAATTATGAATGAGTAATTTATCAGAAATTGTTGATTCTCTAGAGAATAAGGTCGTTAATCTTCTTCAAGAACACGAGAATTTGAAGCGTTTAAAGATAAAACTGGATGAGGAAATTACAATTTTAAAATCCAAACAAGAACGATACCTCAAAGATATTGATGCTTGGAAGGATGAATGTAATACATTAAAAATAGCTAATTCAATGCTAGGCAGTAACAACCATAAACGAGAAACAAAACTCAAAATAAATGAATTGGTTCGGGAAATTGACAAATGTATAACTCAACTTTCTGAATAAATTAAAATGTCAGACCAACAAAAAATAAAACTATCAATAGCAGACAGGGTTTATCCTTTAACAACTACCCCAGAGCAAGAAGAAGCTTTAAGAAAAGCTACTAAAAAGATAGATGAAATGATTAAAAGGTTTGAAAAAAGTTATGCTGTAAGGGATAAGCAAGATGTATTGGCTATGTGCGCATTACAGTTTGCTACTCAAGTAGAACAAAAACAAATAGATAAAACAGAAGATAGCCAACATATTGAAAATAAAATTGAAAAATTAAATCAAATGTTGCACGATTTTTAAATCGTAACGTTCTTTAAAATAAGGTTACTGCCTACATTAATACTATTTTTGGTAAACTCAACGCGAATTCTTTAAAAAGGGCGAGTTATAGTTGCAAAAGCGAGCCGTGTCCTCAGGGAGAGCGGATACTTGACCAACTAATTAACCCTAAACTTGTTTTAAGGAGTTTATACAAAACCCGATATTAATGTAGGCTTTTTTTATGAATACAACTCAAGTAGATGGATACTTGAAGTCAAAAGAATATACATATGAATGATATAATATTACCCCTAATAATAGGAGTCATAGCGATGATAGTAGGTTTTATAATTGCTAAAATTCTTGAAAAAAACAAAGCATCAGATATAGTTAAATCTGCAAAAAAAAGAGCGGCTTCTATCGCTAAACAAGCAGATAAAGATGCAGATTCCTTAAAAAAGGATAAAATGTTGCAGGCGAAAGAAAAATTTTTAGAATTAAAGGCCGAACATGAGAGAGTCATCTTAAATAGAGATAAAAAAATATCTGAATCAGAGAAGAGAGCAAGAGAAAAAGAATCTAAAGTAACAAGCGAATTAGCAAAAGCTAAAAACTTAACTTCAGGGTTAGAGTCAAAGAAAAAAGATTATGATGAACGATTGTCTTTTCTAGACAAACGACAAACGGAAATAGATAAAATGCATCGAAGACAAGTAGAACAGCTTGAAGTTATTTCAAGCCTCTCTGCAGACGATGCAAAAGCCCAGTTGATGGAAACTATCAAGGATGAAGCCAAAACAGATGCCATGGCTTACATACAAAATTCATTAGAAGAAGCTAAATTAACCGCTCAACAAGAAGCAAAAAAAGTAATTATTAATACCATTCAACGAATTGGCACAGAGGAGGCTGTAGAAAATTGTGTGTCTGTTTTTAATTTAGAGAGTGATGATGTCAAAGGTCGAATTATTGGACGAGAAGGTAGGAATATCCGTGCAATAGAGGCAGCTACTGGAGTAGAAATAATAGTTGACGATACACCAGATGCCATTATTCTATCTTGTTTTGATTCCGTTAGAAGAGAAATAGCTCGTTTATCCTTACATAAATTAGTTACTGATGGGCGTATTCACCCTGCTAGAATTGAAGAAATAGTTAAAAAAACAAAAAAACAGATAGAAGAGGAGATCAAAGAAGTAGGAAAGAGAACGGTAATTGATCTTGGTATTCATGGACTCCATCCAGAATTAATCAAAGCGGTGGGTAGAATGAAGTTCCGGTCCTCCTATGGCCAAAACTTGTTACAACATTCTCGAGAAGTGTCTAAACTCTGCGGAGTGATGGCCTCTGAACTTGGGTTGAATCCGAAATTAGCAAAAAGAGCTGGTTTGTTACATGATATTGGAAAAGTTCCAGAAACAGAAACCGAATTACCGCATGCTTTATTAGGGATGCAATTAGCCGAAAAACATGGTGAAAAACCAGATGTTTGTAATGCGATTGGAGCCCATCATGATGAAATTGAAATGAACAGCTTATTGTCGCCCATAATTCAAGTTTGCGATGCGATAAGCGGAGCGAGACCTGGGGCAAGAAGACAAGTATTGGATTCCTACATTCAACGTTTGAAGGATTTGGAAGAAGTCGCTTTCGGCTTTAAAGGTGTTAATAAGGCATACGCCATTCAAGCTGGTCGAGAACTGCGAGTTATGGTAGAAAGTGAAAAGGTAAGTGATGAAAAAGCCTCAGAGTTATCTTTTAATATTTCTCAAAAAATCCAAACAGAAATGACCTATCCGGGTCAAGTAAAAGTTACGGTTATTAGAGAAACAAGAGCGGTGAATATTGCAAAATAATTATCTTCTTGGATGAAAGTTATTGATTATCTGGGTTAAATGACTTTTATCAATATGGGTATAAATTTCTGTGGTAGTAATGCTTTCATGACCCAACATTTGTTGAATCGCTCTCAGATCTGCACCATTTTCTAAAAGGTGTGTGGCAAAGGAGTGCCTAAAAGTATGTGGACTGATTTTTTTATGAATTCCAGCTTTACTTGATAATTCCTTTACAATATGAAATATCATGGCTCTTGTAAGATTATTTCCTCTTACATTTAAAAATAACGTGTCTTTAGCTGAGGGCTTAATGTTTTGAAATGATCTGATTTCAGAAATATAAATAGTTATATATTTTACAGTTGTAGGCCCAATAGGAATAAACCGTTGTTTGTTTCCTTTCCCCGTAACTTTAATAAATCCCTCTTCAAAAAATAAATCGGATACTTTAAGATTTATTAATTCTGAAACACGCAAGCCACAACCGTAAAGTATTTCAATGATAGCTCTATTCCTTTCTCCTTGAGAATTGCTTAAGTCTATAGCAGCAATTAAATGATCTATTTCTTTTACAGAGAGAGTGTCCGGTAACTTTCTTCCAATTTTAGGGCTTTCTATGTGATCAACAGGATTTGTGGCTCGATACTCTTCAAAAACTAAATAATTAAAAAAACCTTTTAATCCAGAAATGATTCTGCTTTGAGAACGAGGATGAATCTCCTTTGCAATATGATAAATAAATTCTTGGATGATTTCTCTTTTAATTTCTAGAGGAGAATCTATAATTGATGAATTTTTAAGCCATTTTATGAGTTTTTTTATATCAAAAGAATAGTTTTTAATAGAATTATCCGATAAGCCTCTTTCTATTCTTAAATAATCTTGATAATATTTTAAAGCATCAAGCCAGTTCATTTGTATACCTATGGTTAGTTATATTCATTAAACATAATGTTTAAATATCTACAAAACAAATCTAGAAATTAATATATTTGATAAACTAAACTAAATTATATAATTATGAAAAAAACAATTTTTATTACGCTCATTTTTTTATTCAGTTTTAAATCATTTTCACAAGGGATAGATCTGGGTATTAAAGTAGGTGCTAATTTTACAACACTAACTGATTTTCCTAACGTAGACACTAAAACCGGTTTAAATATTGGTGGCTTTTTTACGATAAAATTTAACGATAAAATTGCGGTTCAAGGAGATGTACTTTATTCTCAACAAGGCGCTGAGTTAGATGTTGGTAAAGTTGACTTAGGTTATGTAAACATACCGGTGGTATTTAAATATTACCTCATTAAAAGACTTAATATACATCTTGGCCCACAATTTGGTGTAATCGTAAACGATGATGATGTTATTCCTACCGAATCAAATGATGTTTCTGGTGTCGTAGGACTTGGTTTAGATTTACCCTTAGGCTTTAGAGTTGACGGTCGTTATAATTTTGGTCTTACTGAAGTTTTTCCAGAAGTTGTCGATGTGAAAAATAGGGTTTTTAGTCTATCCATTGGTTGGACACTTCTTTAAATTTAATCTTTTTAAGAGGCTATTAAATTGTTGATAATTATTAAAAATTAATTTCTAACTGGATTTAATATTTGACATCTTTCCTTAAACAACTGTTTAGCAAGTGTTTATGCCTTTCTGTTCATTTTAAGTTATTAACAATTCGTTGTTAATAACGTATTTACGTTGTAGTATAATGGTGTTTTTCTTTATTTATTTTTATAGAACAATAATCAAAAATTATAAATATTATGAAAAATTTATTACTTTTTATTGCTTTAGTAAGTTTTAGTTTTGCTTCAGCACAGATTACTACAAATGCAGGTACCTTTAACAAACCTTCAGAGGGGGAGACTGCTTTTGAATTTAATTTTATGCCAAATTTAGACGGTTCAACTATGTTTACTGACAAGGCTAACGTTATGATGAGAAAATTCAAATCTGATACTAGAGCTGTACGTTACACGGCATCTCTTAATGTGTCTGATTCGGGTGTAGAAGGTTCTGACATGACTTACGCTGTTGGTTTGGGTTATGGTATTGAAAATCACTTTTCAGGTGCTGAGCGTTTATCTACATACTGGGGTTACGGCGCTGGTGTAGGTTATTTTGATGCTGGTACTGAAACTGATGATGCTGGGAATGAAACTGATCTTAACGGATTTACTATTGGTGCCAATGCTTTTATTGGAGCTGATTACTACATTATCCCAAAAGTGTACGTTGGACTTGAACTAAATTACGGTTTAGGTGTTTCTTCAGGTGATGATATCACCTCTTGGGGACTAGATGGTGGCGTAACTGGAATGATGAGAGTAGGTTTTAGATTATAATCTAAACGCACTATAATAACAAAAGGAGCCTTTGGCTCCTTTTTTTGTATCATAACTTTTGTATTTTTACCCTATGAAAAACCTTATTATCATCAATGGTCCAAATTTAAATTTACTTGGCAAACGTGAGCCTCTTATTTATGGGGATCAAACCTTCGAGGATTACTTCAGTATTTTAAAAAAAAAATATTCAGCACTCAACTTATCCTACTTTCAATCAAATGTTGAAGGAAAATTGATAGATAAACTACAGGAAGTAGGATTCTCATTTGATGGAATCATTTTAAATGCGGCTGCTTATACACATACCTCAGTGGGTATTGGTGACGCTGTTAAAGGGATAGTAACACCAGTAGTGGAGGTACACATATCCAATACTTTTTCTCGAGAAGAGTTTAGGCATCATTCCTATATTTCCCCAAATGCAAAAGGAATTATAGTAGGTTTTGGTTTGAATAGCTATGAATTGGCACTCAAAAGTTTTCTATAAAAAACGCCCTATTTTCATAGAGCGTTTTAAACTGATATTGTAAATTTTTAAAGATGTATCACTTCATCATAAGCATCTGCAACTGCTTCCATAACTGCTTCACTCATGGTCGGGTGTGGATGGATAGTCTTTAATACTTCGTGACCTGTAGTTTCTAACTTTCTACCTAATACTGCCTCAGCAATCATATCGGTGACTCCAGCGCCAATCATGTGGCATCCTAACCATTCTCCATACTTGGCATCAAAGATTACTTTAACAAAACCATCTTTAGTCCCCGCAGCACTTGCTTTTCCGGAGGCTGAGAATGGAAATTTACCTACCTTAATATCGTATCCTTCTTCTATTGCTTGTTTTTCGGTAAATCCTACAGAAGCAATTTCTGGAGTTGCATAGGTACAACCGGGAATATTGCCATAGTCAATAGCTTCTACGTGCATTCCTTTTATTTTTTCAACACAAGTTATTCCTTCGGCAGAAGCAACGTGGGCTAATGCGGGTCCTGGAACTACATCACCTATAGCATAATAACCAGGTATGTTTGTTTGGTACCAATCGTTTACAATGATTTTGTCTCGATCTACAACAATTCCAACTTCTTCTAATCCAATATTTTCGATGTTGGATTTTATCCCAACTGCGGATAACACGATATCCGCTTCTAAAACCTCTTCTCCTTTTTTAGTTTTTACGGTGGCCTTTATTTTTTTACCAGTAGTATCTACACTTTCGACCGAAGCGTTGGTCATCACTTTAATACCTGCTTTTTTAAAGGATCTTCCAAATTGTTTTGAAACTTCTTCATCTTCCAAAGGCACTAGGTTTGGTAAGAACTCAACAATCGTTACATCTGTTCCCATAGCATTATAAAAATGGGCAAATTCTACTCCAATAGCACCACTTCCGACAACGATCATGCTTTTAGGTTGTTTTTTTAAAGTCATCGCTTCTCTGTATCCGATCACTTTTTCACCATCTTGAGGCAAATTAGCCAATTGTCTTGACTTTGCACCCGTTGCGATGATAATATGGTCAGCACTGTATACGGTTCCATCCACATCTACTTTTTTGCCAGGTTTTAAGGTTCCATAACCATCAATTACGTCAATTTTATTTTTTTTCATCAAAAATTGAACACCTTTACTCATTCCGTCTGCTATACTACGACTACGCTCCACTACTTTTGTGAAATTTTTATCAGGATTTTGAAGACTAAGTCCATAATCTTCCGCATGATTCAAGTAATCAAAAACTTGAGCACTTTTAAGCAAGGCTTTCGTAGGAATACATCCCCAATTAAGACAGACTCCTCCTAAGTTTTCTTTCTCTATAACAGCGGTTTTAAAACCTAGTTGAGATGCTCTTATGGCAGTTACGTAACCTCCTGGGCCACTCCCTAAAACTATAATATCGTATTTGCTCATTTTATTTTGAAATTTTAAACTACAAAATTACAAAATGTATACGTAATGGAATAAAAAAGAAAAATAAATTGACAATAAAATTTTATGAGAGAATAGTTGATGAAAAACTATGCTAGATTAAAGTCTACAGATAGCGAATTTACACAATATCGTTGACCGGTTTCGGTTGGACCATCGTTAAAAATATGGCCTAAATGTCCACCACAATCATTGCAAACAATTTCTGTTCGTATCATTCCGTGACTTTTGTCCAAAATAGTTTTGATACTTCCTTCAATAGCGTCATCGAAAGAAGGCCATCCACATCCACTATCAAATTTTTGTTCACTTAGAAAAAGAGGATTGTTACATGCTTTACATTGATAGGAACCTTTCTCAAAATGAAGATTGTATTCACCAGAAAAAGGAGGCTCTGTCCCTTTTTCTCTTAATATACGATACGATTCTTCAGAAAGCTTTTCTTTCCAGTAGGCTTCTGTTGCTTGTTTTGGGAAATTATTTTTCATTTGAGGTTTTTGTAGGTGTAAATTTTAAAGCGATTCCGTTAATACAATGTCTTTTTCCGGTAGTTTGAGTCGGCCCATCATTAAAAACATGACCTAAGTGTCCACCGCAGTTTGCACAATGTTCTTCTATTCTTGTATACCCTAAGTCATTATCAATAGAAAAGGATACGTTTCCTTTAATTTCACGATCAAAACTGGGCCAACCTGATCCACTGTCATATTGGTAACTACTTTCAAAAAGTGCTGTGCCGCACGCCGAACAAGAATAAACCCCCTCTTGATCATTGTAATTAAACTTGCTTGAATATCGGGGTTCCGTACCTTTTTTGCGAAGAATATTAAACTCATCTTTACTTAATGAGCTTTTCCATTCGGCTTCCGATTTGATTATTTTAAAAACCTCTTTTTCCTTTTTAGGTTGTGCTTTACTTTGACAACTCACTACTAAAATAGTTACTAATAGAACAATTATTTTTTTCATTTTTTACTTTATAAAACTGAATTTTTTCTAAAATTAAAATTTTGGATTAACCATGTCAAAAATTAAAGGTGCTCTAAAACACCTTTACTGAAAAGGTTAAATTACTAGTTGTATAATGAAGAAATATCAGAATCCTCTAAATTTAAGTCATTCATTAATTGATTCATACTTAAATTACTGGTGCCATACTCAGTTGGAAGGATCGCAATTCTAAAAACTTGATTGTCTGTATAGTTAGATCCCAGTGTGTTTAAATTAAAATTAGCATCTAAAAAAATATTTACATCTAAAAAAGTATGATCAAACGTGTAAAGTAAGGTGCCCTGATTTAGAAAGTATGTTTGTGGAAGCTGACTCCAAACGTCAATATCGCCGTTTACAACATCTTCAAGCATATAAACCATTACAACATCCGATTCGTAAACAACAATATCTGATGGAAATGTAATAAGCGTAGAATAATCATTACCTTGATTAAAATTGATAGTAGCTTCAAAAACCTTTCCTATATTATCGTATCCTGGAGGACCAGCTGGACCAGTACAGGAGGAGGTCAGAATGATTGTACAAATTGCAAATAGTATGGTTAATCTTTTCATGATATTATTTTTTTGTATTGAATATCAAAATCTGTTCCAAATAAAAATATTTTTAATTTTTCTTTTAATATAAACTTAATTGACACTTAAAAATATATAAATTATTGGTCATATTGGTAATTTAATTTGATGAATAAACTTAGCTTAAAATAGTTAATTAAAGAATGTTTATTTTTGTTTTAACCTACATCACAAAAAATTCCGTTTAAAATGCAAACATTAGAAAAAGGTAGTAAAAAATTGTTAAACGCATGGGCTTTCTATGATTGGGCAAATTCGGTCTATAGTTTGGTAATAGCTTCATCAATATTCCCAATATATTATCAAGCTTTATTTAGTTCTGCTGGAATTGAATACATTTCTATTTTTGGAGGTACAATAAGGAGTACTCCTCTTATTACCTATACGACTGCTATTGCATTTGTTTTTATTTCTTTACTCATTCCAATCCTTTCTGGAGTCGCTGATTTTGTTGGAAATAAGAAAGTTTTTATGAAATTTTTCTGTTATTTGGGTGCTTTTTCATGCATGGGGCTTTATTTCTTTAGTTTAGAAAATATTTTAACAAGTTTGTTTTTTTATTTATTAGCCCTTGTAGGCTTCTGGTGTAGTTGGATATTCTACAATTCGTACTTACCAGACGTCGCATATCCAGAACAACAAGATAAACTCAGTGCTAAAGGGTTTTCGTTGGGTTATATTGGGAGTGTTCTACTATTGTTATTCAATTTAGCAATGATTATGATTCCAGAGAGTTTTGGCTTGGGTGATGACGGAGAGTCAAAAATGAAGGCCATGCAAATTTCATTTGTATCAGTTGGTATTTGGTGGTTACTATTTAGTCAGTACACTTTTTATTTTTTACCAAAAGGGAACAGATCTCATAATAAAGTCACCTGGCATTTACTTTTTGATGGTTATCGAGAGTTAAAAAAGGTGTACAAGTCTCTCACTGAAAATAAAGTGCTAAAGCGGTTTTTGTCTGCATTTTTTGTTTACAGCATGGCAGTTCAAACAGTAATGCTTGTGGCAACATATTTTGGTGAACAGGAGATTGATTGGGGTAGCGAAGATCAAAAAACAATTGGTCTAATATCTAGTATTTTAATAATCCAATTGGTAGCCATACTCGGAGCTCAATTAACCTCTTTAGCTTCTGGTAAGTTTGGAAATATTACTACATTAATTATTATTAATGGAATTTGGGCGGTTCTTTGTGTGATTGCCTTTTTTATGACTTCTCCAATACAGTTTTATATAACCGCTGGATTTGTAGGTATGGTAATGGGAGGGATTCAGGCATTGTCTAGATCAACTTATTCAAAATTTTTACCCAAGACCAAGGATACAGCTTCTTACTTCAGTTTTTATGATGTGTCCGAAAAAATCGGGATTGTCATCGGAATGTTAATTTATGGATTTATTGATCAGTATACCGGGAGTATGCGTAATTCTATTGTGTTTTTAATGTTGTTTTTTATCGTAGGAGTTATTTTATTAATGAGAGTTCCAAAGAAATAGTACAATCTTCACAATTTTTATTTAAGTTTGTTGTTATTACATAATAAAATTGCTTTTTATGAAAATTTTAAAATATGCCCAATGGATTTTTATGCTTTCCATTGTTCTATTACAAACCTCGTGTGTAAATGAACCATTAGAAGGTGATTTTCCTCAGGATGATGGTTCAATTACTATAGATGAAGGAGAATTTAGAGCGAACGTAGGAATTGGAACTTTTTCTACTGGTTTAGCTTCAGGTGTACTCAGCGATACTAATTTACTTACGATAACTGGATCTGTTCTCGAAACAGGTGAAAGTATTATTTTAACACTCGAAAATCCCGGTGTAGGAACTTTTAATATCACAGCTGGCTTAGGAACTCAAAATAGCGGAGTATACATACAAACAAACCCAGAAAACCCTTTTGTTTCAGACGGAACTTTTGGAGTTTTTGGACAATTAAATATTACAAATTTCGATACTCAAAACGCTACAGTTTCAGGAACATTCAGTTTTACGGGAGTACGCGTTGTTCTTGATGTTGATGGTAATCCAGTTTTGGACAGCAATGGTCAGCCTACTTTTGAGACTGAGGAAATAACGAATGGTATCTTCAACAAAATACCCTATACTTCCGAAGAACAAGGAGGTGGAGGTACCCCCATCACTGATGAATTTTTTGCTAAAGTCGATGGCGTTAATTTTGATGCTGAATCAATAACCACATCCCTAAACACAATAGCGGGTGTATCGGTAGTAAAAATAGTAGCTGTTAACGAGCTAGGAGAGATTATAAGGATAGATATACCAGAAGATACTGGAGTAGGAACCTATGCTATGGAGTCGCTCTCAGATGGAACTAAATTAATAAGTTTATTTAATCCAGCAACCGTTGGAGAAAATCTAACATCGAATCCAGGGACCATCAATATCACAAAGTTTAATACTTTTACTGGAATTATAGAGGCAACATTTGAGTTTACAGCAACCGATCCATTAGAACTAGATCCTACGGTAGCAGAAATAACAGAAGGATCTTTTGAAGTGGATTACATATCATCGCCTGGTGATACAGTTACAAGTTTTACCGCATTTATTGACGGTCAATTCTTTGGACCTGATTCTATTTTTGTAGGAGAGTCAGTTTTTAATGGGGTATCACGCTTTAACATAACGGCTATTATATCTGATACAGGACAAAAGATGGGCTTGTTTTTTCCGACTGATATAGAAATCGGGACTTATGAAATGACGAGTAATTTGATTAATGGTTCTGAAAAGTTTTGTCAATATACACCAGAAATCGGTGTTACAACTACCTATATTTCTAGTCCTGGTACTTTAACTATTTTAGATTATAACCAAGATGCAGGTTTTGTCGAAGGAACTTTTACTTATTCCGCAATTGATTTAACAAACCCAGACCAAGTATACGAAATTACAGAAGGGGAGTTTACTCTTGAATTTTAAAAGAAGTACTTATCTCTTGTTAACAAAACAACCTCTTAATTTTTTAGGAGGTTTTTTTATGTCTAAACAAATCCTAAAATTTTTTAATTATTTTTTTAAAAAATAATATCAATTTTATGGTTTCGAGCACTCAGACAAAAAGGTTGTCATGTGCAATAAATAAAATGGCATAAGAATTGAAATATTATTAAAAATTTTTAAACTTAAAATAAGCTAGAGTGCTTAGTTTAAGATACCTGATTGATTATTAATAATAATAAAGTATAATATCACTTATTACTAAATGGTAATGCTTGTGACATTATGTCTCAAATAACTATATGGCTAGATCAAAAGTAACATCCCTCGACAGTTTGTCATTTCAAGATATTAATGAAGATGCAGAATTAATACCCTTAATGACTCCTGAAGATGAAGAAGCAATGAATAAAGAAGAATTACCTGAAATTTTACCAATTTTACCTTTGAGAAATACCGTTTTATTTCCTGGAGTTGTCATTCCTATTACTGCCGGAAGAGACAAATCGATAAAATTGATTAATGAAACTAATAAAGGAAATAAAATTATTGGAGTAGTTTCTCAAATGGATGAAAATATTGAGGATCCTGAATTGAAAGACATCCATAAAGTTGGAACTGTAGCTAAAATTTTGAGAGTATTAAAAATGCCAGATGGTAATACCACGATTATTCTCCAAGGTCAAAAAAGATTTGAAGTGAATGAAATAATCACCTCAATCCCTTATATGACCGCAACTATAAAAGAGGTTCCAGAAGCAAAACCAGCTTTTGAAAATGAAGAATTTAAAGTTATAATAGATTCTATTAAAGAAAAATCTTTACAGATTATAAAAAGTAGTCCTAATATTCCCTCAGAAGCCGCTTTTGCGATAAAAAACATTGAGAGTTCTTCTTTCCTGATCAACTTTGTTTCATCCAATCTCAATGTTACTGTTGAGGATAAACAAAAACTACTTGAAATTAGTGATCTTAAAGAGCGAGCAATGGAAACGTTACGCTTCATGGAAATTGAATTAACAAAGTTATCACTTCGAATTGATATACAGTCTAAAGTAGAAAGTGATATCAGCCAACAACAGCGAGAATATTTCCTTCATCAACAAATGAAAACAATTCAAGAAGAATTGGGTGGTAATACTTCAGAAGAAGAGATAGAAGAAATGCGATCACGTTCCAAAAATAAAATTTGGAGCCAGGAAGTGGCTAAACATTTTGAAAAAGAGCTAGCAAAATTGCAACGAATGAATCCCCAAGTGGCTGAATATGGAATCCAGCGTAACTACTTGGAATTATATTTGGATCTTCCTTGGGAGGAATATAGTAAAGATAAATTTGATTTAAAAAGAGCTCGTAAAATTCTTGACAGAGATCATTTTGGTTTAGAAGATGTTAAAAAACGTATCATAGAGTATTTAGCGGTTTTAAAACTGCGAAACGATATGAAATCTCCAATACTTTGTTTGTATGGCCCTCCGGGAGTAGGTAAAACCTCTCTTGGAAAATCGATTGCAGAGGCGCTCGGAAGAAAATATGTAAGAATGTCTTTAGGTGGGTTAAGAGATGAGTCTGAGATAAGAGGGCATCGAAAAACCTATATTGGAGCTATGCCAGGTAGGATTCTAAAAAATATAAAAAAAGCCGCAACCGGAAACCCTGTTTTTGTTTTAGATGAAATAGATAAATTATCGGCAGGAAGTCAAGGAGATCCCTCCTCTGCTATGCTTGAGGTGTTGGACCCTGAGCAAAATAATTCTTTTTATGATAATTTTTTAGAGGTTGGTTATGACTTGTCTAAAGTGATGTTTGTAGCTACTTCAAATAGCTTAGGAACCATTCAGCCAGCGCTTCGTGATCGTATGGAGATTATAAATGTTTCAGGGTATACAATTGAAGAAAAAGTAGAAATTGCAAAAAGACATTTATTGCCAAAACAGTTATTAGATCATGGTTTAACAAACAACGATTTAAAAATAGCAAAACCACAATTAGAAAAAATAATAGAGGGATATACCAGAGAAAGTGGTGTTAGAGGACTGGAAAAACAGATTGCCAAAATGGTTCGATTTGCTGCGATGAAAATTGCAATGGAAGAAGAGTACTCCATAAAAATATCAAATGAACTAATCCTTGAGATACTTGGTGCTCCAAAACTAGAAAGAGATAAATATGAAAACAACGACGTGGCGGGAGTAGTTACAGGTTTAGCTTGGACACGAGTGGGAGGTGATATTCTATTTATCGAATCAATTATTTCAAAAGGCAAAGGGTTACTTACATTAACTGGAAATTTAGGAAAAGTAATGAAAGAATCAGCCACAATTGCGATGGAATATATTAAAGCAAATGCTGATTTGTTGGGGCTTTCAGCGGATGTGTTTAAAAAATACAATGTTCATATTCACGTTCCTGAAGGAGCAACGCCAAAAGATGGTCCAAGTGCTGGTGTAACAATGTTAACCTCATTAGTATCTTTATATACTCAAAGAAAAGTCAAGCGGAGTATTGCAATGACTGGAGAAATAACCTTGAGGGGAAAGGTTCTTCCTGTAGGGGGAATAAAAGAAAAAATATTAGCAGCTAAACGAGCTCACATAAAAGAAATTTTACTGTGTGAAGAAAATAGGAGAGACATTGAAGAGATAAAGCCTCAATATATTAAAGGCTTAAAATTTCATTATGTAAAAGATATGAGTCAGGTAATAGATATTGCGCTAACGAAACAAAAAGTAAAAAATGCCAAATCAATTTCCTAAGTGTTTATTTAAAATTTATAAACACCTTTAATTGCTCGCTGGAAAGGGTTTTTGTAACTAGATTAATTTTTTAAAATTTATGTCATTTATTAACTCATTTGAAATAAAATAAACCAGAAGCCGTTAAATCTTCAGACAAAGCAATTACGCTTACATGAATAAAAATATTATTTTATTTTTTATTATGTTTTCATCATATTTGACAAACGCTCAAGTAGGTGGTAAGTATGCCTATCAATTTTTAAACCTTACTACATCCCCTCGAATGGCAGCATTGGGAGGAAAAAATATTACTAATTACGACTACGATCCAACGCAGGCCCTAGTAAATCCAGCGACAATTAATCCCTCCATGGACAATCATTTGTCTGTTAATTATGTAAACTACATAGGCGATGTTAATTATGGTTCTGCTGCATATGCTTATTTATGGGATAGAAGAACACAGGTATTACATACCGGTGTTTCTTATGTGAATTACGGAAATTTTGATGGTTATGATGAACAAGGAAATGAGACCAATAGTTTTTCTGGATCTGATATAGCTTTGTCTGTTGGTCACGCAAGAAATATTGCTTTTACTGATTTTTATATTGGTGCAAATTTGAAATTTATTTCTTCAACTTTAGAGCAATACTCTTCTTTTGGTATAGCCTTAGATATCGGTGTCATCTATGTTTATAAGGATTGGGATTTAAATATATCTGGAGTAGTAAGGAACATAGGAACTCAAATTAAACCCTATGATGCACTGAATGAACCGTTACCATTGGAAGTTATATTGGGAATATCTCAAACTTTAGCGAATGTTCCAATCCGGTGGCATCTTACTTTTGAGAATATGCAGGTTTGGAATATCGCTTTTGCAAATCCAAATAGGAATGAAACCGATTTGGAGGGAAATGTAACTACTGAAAAAATAAATTTTATAGATAATATTTTTAGACATACCATTATAGGTGTTGAGTTATTTCCTGATAAAGGATTTAACTTGCGATTGGGCTATAATTTTAGAAGAGGTGAGGAGTTAAAAATTATAGAAAAAAGAGCTTTTGCAGGATTAAGCGCTGGATTTTCGATTAAGTTCAATAAGTTAAGACTGAGTTACTCCTATGCAAAGTATAGTTCGGCAGCGGCTTCAAGTTATTTTGGTCTCATGTTAAATCTGCAATAATACTTAGCTTTATTAATAATTGACTAACTTAAAACCCTTAATAAAATAAATTGGAAAAAATAATAATAGCAATAGACGGGTATTCCTCTACAGGAAAAAGTACGGTTGCAAGACAATTAGCAGATTATTTGAATTATATTTATGTTGATTCTGGAGCTATGTACAGAGCCGTCGCATTATTTGCCTTGCAAAATAATTTTCTCTCAAAAGACCATTTCGACAAAGATTTACTACTAAGCTCTCTACCGGCCATCAAAATTGAATTTAAAAAGGAGAATACAATGGACCATGCGAATATATATTTAAATGGTAAAAATGTAGAGAAAGAAATTAGGACAATGTACGTTTCTGATTTTGTAAGCCCAATAGCAACATTGTCTGAAGTAAGAAAAAAACTGGTTTCTATTCAACATCAAATGGGAATAAAAAAAGGGATTGTGATGGACGGTAGAGATATTGGCACTGTTGTTTTTCCTGATGCAGAATTAAAAATATTTATGACGGCAAATACTCATGTTAGAACATTACGTAGATACAACGAATTAACAGAAAAAGGGCAGAAGGTGAGTTATGACGAAATTTTTAAAAATGTTCAAAAGAGAGATTTAATGGATACGACTAGGGTTGATTCACCACTTTTAAAGGCAAATGACGCCATAGAAGTGGATAACTCAGAAACCAATAGAGAGGATCAATTTCATATTATATTGCAACTGGCAAAAGATAGAATCGCAAAAAGAATTTAAACGGTTGGTTTTTTAAATTTAACGTTATCTAGCGTAAGATAGCTCCAAAATCATTTTCAAAATTCTGTTGAAGTTTTTTCATGATCTTGTCGATTTGTTTGTCAGTTAGTGTCTTTTTTTCGTCCTGTAAAGTAAAACTGATAGCATAGGATTTTTTATCTTTCGGTAATTTACTACCCGTATAAACATCAAACAAATTTATGTTTTTAAGTAAATTTCTTTCTGATTTTACAGCAGATTCTTTGATAGAGTTAAATGTAATGTTCTTATCAAGCAATAGCGCAAGGTCTCTTTTTACTTTTGGAAACTTTGGGATAGCTTTTAACTTAAAGTTTTCGGTAACTATTAATTCGAGAACCATGTCCCATTTAAAATCCGCGTAAAATACTTCAGATTCTAAATCAAAACTGGAGGTAATATTTTTCGCTAAAATACCAAAATCGACAATCAATTTAGTGTCAATTTGGTAGGCTAATCCCTCTGAAAAAACAGGGTCTTTCGTTTCTGTTTCTTCAAAATTAGTAATGCCTAGACGCTCTAAAAGTGCATTGATAATGCCTTTAAAGTAAAAGAAATTACTTGCTTCAGGATTATGCGTCCAGTTTTCATGATTTTTTAATCCAGAAACAATAAGTGATAGGTGTTTTGGCTCTTGGCGACCTTCTTTAAAATTATGATAGGTTTTACCGAACTCAAATAATTTTACATTAGTATTTTTTCTATTGATGTTATATTTTAAAGCTTCTAGAGCATTAAATAACATTGATTGTCGCATAACAGACAAATCGTTACTCAATGGGTTAAGCATTTCTATATTATCAGTTGCACTTAAGTTACTGGAGAATTCAATGTTTTTTGGGGTGGTAAGTGAATTCCCCATCATTTCATGAAATCCTAAGGCTGTTAACTGATTTCCAGTTTTATTTTGAATTTGATAGTCTTCTACAATTTGATTGGATGAAATAGAAGCTTTTAACTTTTCAGTAAATTGTATATTGTTATAACCGTAAACTCTCAATATTTCTTCAATCACATCTGCTTCACGAGTTACGTCATTTCTGTAGGCAGGTATGGTCATTCCAATTCCAGCCTCGGTAACATTATTTATTTTAATTTCTAAAGATGTTAAAATTTCCTTGATTATTTCTCTAGGGATTTTCTCTCCAATAAGGTTAGTGGTGTTTTCAAAGTTTAATATTACTTGATGATCGGCAACTTTTTTTGGATAAATGTCAACGACATCGCTTGTAATTTCCCCTCCTGCAATTTCAGTTATTAATAAAGAAGCCCTCATTAAAGCATATTCAGTAATATTTGGATCGATACCCCTTTCAAAACGAAAAGATGCATCTGTGTTTAATCCGTGGCGTTTAGCGGTCTTACGAATGCTCACAGGATCGAAATAGGCGCTTTCTAAAAAGATACTCTCAGTAGTCTCGGATACACCACTATCGATGCCACCAAAAACTCCTGCAATACACATTGGTTTGTCTTTATCACAAATCATTAAATCGTCTTCGTGAAGTTCTCTTTCAATACCGTCTAGAGTAGTGAATTTGGTTCCTTTTTTTACTGTTTTAACAACAATACTATCGCCTGAAATTTTACTACTGTCAAAAGCGTGTAAAGGTTGACCTAGTTCATGTAAAACATAATTTGTAATATCTACTATATTATTTATGGGGGTCAAACCAATAGCTTTTAATCTATTTTGTATCCATTGTGGTGATTCAGTCACTTTAATTCCACTTATGGTCACACCGCAATATCTTGGCGCTAAATTGTTATCCTGTACTTTAACACCTATTTTGTGAGTTCTATTTTCTACCCTAAAACTACTATTTGAAGGAGTAATAAGCTCTAGTTTAACTTCATTTCTCAGCAAACCTGCTTTCAAGTCTCTTGCTACTCCCCAGTGACTCATCGCATCAGCTCTATTTGGAGTTAAACCAATTTCAAAGACTTGATCATTTTCTATATTAAAGATACTGGAGCATAAAGTTCCTGGAACAGTATCACTATTCAAAACCATAATTCCATCATGACTTTTTCCAAGCCCCAATTCATCTTCAGCACAAATCATTCCTTGACTTTCTTCACCGCGTATTTTACCTTTTTTAATTTTCCAAGGGTTTCCGTCTTCATCATAAAGTGTAGTACCTATAGTGGCTACGGGAACCTTTTGATCAATTGCTATATTCGGCGCTCCACACACTATTTGGACGATACCGAGGTTTCCAATATCTACTTTTGTAACCTTTAAACGATCGGCATTTGGATGTTGTTCGCATTCTAAAACATGGCCAACGACCACTCCCTTAAGTCCTCCTTTTACAGATACAAAATCTTCGATTCCTTCAATTTCTAATCCTAGATCTGTTAATAAATCACCCGTTTTTTCAGCATCCCAATCTATATTTATGAATTGTTTGAGCCAGTTGTATGAAATTTTCATGCTTGTATTAGATTACAGAGGTCAAATATACTACTTCACATGTTTTTATGGACATATTTAAATATAAAAAATTTTCAGTTTAATTCGACTATGACTTCATTTTTACGATTAAAAAATTCATAGGGGGGGTTGTATCCGAAAAAATAGAATTTATTGGAATAAGAAATGTTCTCCATATCTAAAGCTAGTTTTAACTGACGTTGATACCGGTCTATTTTTTCATCATTAGCCCATCCTGAAAATTGTATCGCTGCAACAGTTTTAGCAGGTTCTTCGACAAAATATATTTGTGATTGATTCGGTTTAGGAAGTGTTTTTTTATTAAATTTTCGAGGCACCATAAACATCATAGTAGTAGAAGCGGAGTCCTCAATAGTCATTGCAACTGGGGAGGTCATGGCTATTTTTTTATTTTTATCATTGTCACCAAAAATATAACCTGCTAAAATCGAAAAACCTTTTCTAGAAGAACGTTTATAGCTATTTGATGAAAGTTTTACCGATGTAAATAAATTCGCCTCGTAGTTTCTAATTTCAAAATCTTTATATTTTTTTTTCACCTGGTACGGGTAGGATTCAATATTTTTTCGTCCGCTAAAAGCAAACAATTGAACAATGATAAAAGAGGTAATAATTATTCCGATTACAATCAATATTATTTTCATAGTCTAACTTAACTTAATTTTTAACTTACGGTTTCCTTTTTTTAATTTAAAAGATGCGATTTATTTATGAAATATAATTCCATATGTTTTTATATTTTTTTAATTGTATGTAAGTCATCTTTATTGATGAGTTTTTAGGCAGTGTAAGGGAAGGGTCTTTTTTTAGTATTTCGCTAGCAGTACTTCTCGCAAACTTTAATATTTCATGATCTTTTACAATATCTGCTATTCGTAAATTTAAAACGCCGCTTTGCTGGGTTCCCATGAGGTCTCCAGGGCCTCTTAATTTTAGATCTACCTCCGCAATTTCAAAACCATCACTGGTTTTTACCATTGTCTCAATTCTTGTTTTAGCATTTTCAGATAATTTATGACTAGTCATTAATACACAATAACTTTGGTCTGCACCTCTGCCAACGCGACCTCTTAATTGATGTAGTTGAGATAAGCCGAAACGTTCCGCGCTTTCAATTATCATTACGCTTGCGTTTGGGACATTTACGCCAACTTCAATGACAGTAGTCGCAATCATAATCTGGGTTTCGCCTTTTAAAAAGCGATTCATCTCAAATTCTTTGTCTTTTGCTTTCATTTTTCCATGAACGATAGAAATTTGATACATTGGTTTTTTAAATTCTCTTGAAATACTCTCAAACCCATCCATAAGATCCTTGTAATCTAGAGCTTCGCTTTCTTGTATGAGAGGGTAAACAATATAAACCTGTCTTCCTTTAAAAATTTCATCCTTAATAAATTTAAAAACTCGTAGTCTATTTGCGTCAAATCGATGCACGGTTTTAATCTGTTTTCGTCCTGGAGGAAGTTCATCTATTATTGAAATATCTAGGTTGCCATAAACACTCATAGCAAGAGTTCTTGGAATGGGTGTAGCAGTCATTACTAAAATATGAGGAGGTAAGTTATTTTTACGCCAAAGTTTACTTCGTTGAGCAACTCCAAATCGATGTTGTTCGTCGATAATTGCAAGCCCTAAATTTTTAAATTTCACCTTATCTTCAAGCAATGCATGAGTACCAATTAAGAGGTCAATTTTCCCATTTTCTAGTTTTTCATGAATAATTTTTCTATCTGAAGTTTTAGATGAGCCAGTTAATATAAATATACTGATATTTAGTTGTTTGCACAAATCAATTAACCCGTTATAGTGCTGTACTGACAAAATTTCAGTTGGCGCCATTAAACAAGCTTGAAAACCATTGTCAATAGCTATCAATATTGACATTAAGGCTACAATAGTTTTGCCTGAACCTACATCTCCTTGCAACAACCGATTCATTTGTGCAAAACTTCCTAAATCATTTCTAATTTCTTTGATAACTCGTTTTTGCGCACCTGTCAATTTGAAGGGTAAAAATTCTTTATAAAATAAGTTAAAATTATCCCCAATCTTAGAAAATGGATACCCTTTAATCTTTGCTTTATGGAGTAAATTTTTACGAATTAATTGTATTTGTATGTAAAAAAATTCTTCAAATTTTAATCGATACTGAGCCCTTGTAAGTAAATGTTGATTTTGAGGAAAATGGATATTGATTAAAGCCTCTTTTTTTGATAATAAGTGATAAGATTCTAGAACATCTTTAGGCAAGGTCTCAAAAATATAATCCTTAGATTCAAAAAATAAATTTTCCATGATACCGAACATTACTCTATTAGAAATTCCTCTGGAGGATAATAACTCGGTCGATGGATATACCGGTTGCATTACTGGGCGTAATTTTTTTTCATAAGTTTTTAAAGTTTCCATTTCTGGATGTGGCATTGAAAACTGACCGTTAAACCAATTGGTTTTTCCAAAAATTACATATAAATTATTGAGCTTTAAATTTTCTTTTATCCACTTATGTCCTTTAAACCAGACTAGTTCTATACTTCCTGAATCATCCTCAAGCTTTGCAATCAAACGTTTTTTATTCTTTTGACTAACAGTTTTAATTTGTGTCAACTTGCCGATAATTTGCACCTCTGCATTATTTTTTTCAAGTTGACTTATCTTGTAGAATTGAGTTCGATCTAAATAACGATTCGGAAAAAGATTGGCCAAGTCTTGAAAAGTAAATATTCCTAATTCCTTCTTTAACAATTCTGCTCTACTGGGTCCAACGCCTTTAAGGTATTCAATTGATGTTTGAAAAAAATTTGAATTCACAAGAATAAATTTATTTAATCTTTATTATATTGTAATTTGCAAACTACAATTTTTTATAAATCTTAAAAAAATAATCTAATGAAAAAAATTTACTTTTTGGTTGTTTTATTATCAAATATCCAGCTTTGGGCTCAATGCGATATTTCACCAGTAAACTCTGATTCTTGGTCTATACTATATACTGATAGTGAGTGGTCTGCCGACTATCTAGGCGAATTTGCGATTGATGGAGATCCCGCTACCATATGGCATACAGGTAGTGGCGTTCCTTATCCTCACGAAATACAAGTTGATTTGGGAGCTGAGTATCCGGTATCTGGTATTGGTATTTTACCACGTCAAAACCCCACCAATGCAAAAGTCAAAGCTCATGAGATATTTTTAAGCAGTGATGGGATTAACTGGTTAGTTCAAGGAGGGGGAGTTTTTAATTACTCGGATGAAAATGATATCGCTCTTAAACAATCTACTTTTCATGCTATCGAGGCTAGATATATTAAAATTATAGGACTTTCTGGCTATGCTGACGATTACATGGGTATCGCAGAATTAGAAGTTTATCAAGATTTAGTCTGTTCACCTACTGGTCAAAACAATCAACTTATTACTTTTGATGAGATCCTTGATAAAGGGACTGAAGATGATCCTTTTGAAGTTATTGCATCCTCAAATTATGGATTGGACCTAACTTTTGAAATAGTTTCGGGACCTGCATCCATTAATGATAATACAATTACTTTAACCGGAGACCCAGGTATAGTTGAGGTTAGGGCTTTACAGGCTGGAAATGATGAGTACTATCCATCAGAAAACACCATAAACTTTGAAGTTATTGATTTATCATTATATTATCCGGAAGTAACAACTACATTTATAGATGATTTTCCATTGGAAATGCCTTCTTTGATGGCATATCCCATTTATATAAAATCCTCTATCATAGTTTCTGATGACTTAATAAACATCCAACAAGTTGATTTACAGATTGGAGACGATACCTTTACTGCAGAAGAACAAGATGGTTTTTATTACTACTTGTGGACTCCCACTTCATTTGGAAATCATACTATAGATATCAAAGCGATTGCGAGCAATGGAAATGAGGCAGTTATTTCAAGAAATATTGATGTAACAGACTCTTACACAACTCAAACGGTTGGCACACTTGAGGATGTAGTTATCGAATTTGGAGGTGATAATAGCCGTTGGTATTATGGAACCTATAACCTGCCTCAATTTGTTGGCGCATATAACAATTTAAATGCTTTTTTAGATGTAGAATGTCCAAATATTGGAGGGGGTTGCGATGATTGGGACCGATGGGCACATATTGATATAAAAGCTCCTGACGGTAATTGGGTTCAGTTAATTCGATACATAACACCCTACGGTGTTGGTTGTGACCACGAGTTGGATGTAACGGATTACTCATCTTTATTGCAAGGACAAGTAGAATTTAGAGTATTTATTGATACGTGGGGAACAGGTGGCTGGCAATTAACTTTAGACATCGATTATACAGAAGGGACTCCTGATTTTCCTTATAGCTCTGTAACTGAAGCTTGGGATGGAAGTTATAGTTTTGGAAATCCAGCGAATTTACAACCAGTCGAAACCTACCAAGCTGGTCTTATCGATGAAGTAGAGGCGTCATTTTTAAGATTATCAAACACAGGACATGGTTGGGGGAGTAACAATAGCGGAAATGCTGCAGAATTTTTTAACGCTTATCATTTTATTGATGTAGATGGTGAACAAACGTTTATTCAGCACTTATGGAATGACTGCAATCCTAATCCAGACAACTGCACTGGACAACAAGGAACATGGCAGTATAACAGAGCAGGCTGGTGTCCAGGAGCTATTGCTCCACCAAATATTTACGATCTAACACCCTACATTGGAACATCTGTTAATCTTGACTATCGTTTTCATCCCACTTATCAAGATTATTGTCATCCAAATAATCCGGATTGTGAATCTGGGGTAACGTGCTCAGATTGCAATGATGGTTACAACCCCGTTTATTATGTAGATGGTCAAATAATTAACTACAGTTCTCAACCCATCGTTTATGGAAATTATTTAGGAGTTAATTCAAACAATGAATTAATTTTTAATGTTTCAATTTATCCCAATCCGTCAAATGGTTTTTTTAATATTTTCACTGATAGTTTCGATGGTAATACAAGAGTAACTGTACATTCCATAGATGGAAGTTTAATTAAATCTTATTATTTTAATTCTAGTTCAGAATTATCCAATACAAAGTTTGATTTGTCCAACCTTTCCTCAGGTATTTATTTTATTAATATTGATAATAAAAAAGGAACAGGAACCAAAAAAATAATAATTGAATAAATAAGTCACTAGAATTTATATTAAAAGGTTATTTTTAAAACGGAAATAACCTTTTTTTATGAAAATTAATTATTGGATTGAATTTTTACCATCAGCAGTCTTTGGAAGGATTTTTATATTGTTGTGTTGTATTAACGCTTCTTATAGCCAGCAAATAGAAAAAGTTGATTTCATAAATGTTAAGGCAAGGGTAAAACCAGTATTTAAGGAAAAAAAAGTCAAGGCTAGCGCTTCCTATATTTTTAAAATTTTAAAAAAATGCGATTCTATTTATTTGGATGCACCTGATGTTTTTTTATTGAACTCTATCGATTTAAATTCTGAAATTAAGGTGGTTTCAAAAAATAAAAAAATATGGTTATTTTCCGATTTTAAAGCAAACAAAACTTACCAAATATCCTTCAATTACGAAGCTACTCCAAAAAAAGCCTTGTACTTTTTTAATAATCAAATATGGACGCAAGGCCAAGGCAAAGATACTTCTAACTGGTTGCCAAGTATTAATGATATGAACGATAAAATTAAGTTTAATATCTGTTACATAATTCCATCAGAAAAAACGGTAATAGCTAACGGCGAATTAAAATCGATTACTAAAAATGAAAAATTTAGTGAATGGAATTATGAAATGACTCATCCTATTTCTAGTTATTTGGTCGCTTTTGCGGTTGGAGATTTTTCAAAAAAAATAAAGGAGTCAGCTACAGGGACTTCCATCGAATTGTATTACCCTACAAATGATTCGTTATATTTTGAACCCACTTACCGGTTTTCGGAGAGAATTTTTAATTTTTTAGAAAATGAAATTGACGTTAAATATCCTTGGGTAAATTACAAACAAGTTCCTTTGCACGATTTTATGTATGCAGGAATGGAAAATACTACCGCCACTTTTTTTTCTGATACTTTTATTGTCGATTCGATTGGATTTAACGATAAAAATTATGTAAACGTTAATGCACACGAATTAGCTCATCATTGGTTTGGCAACTTAGTTACTGAACATTCAGGCGCCGACCATTGGTTGCATGAGGGCTTTGCAAGTTATTACGCCTTATTAGCAGAAAAAGATATCTTTGGTGAAGACTATTATTATTGGAAATTATATCAATCTTCGGAACAACTCAAGTACCTCAGTGAAGAAGGAAAAGGAGAGGCTTTAAATGATCCTAAAGCTAGCTCAATAACATTTTACGATAAAGGGGCTTTGGCTTTACACATCCTCAGAGAAATTGTAGGAGATGAAGTATTTAAAGTAGGAGTCAAAAACTATTTAGTTAAAAATCAATTTCAGAACGTCAGCATCAAAGATTTTCTTCACGAAATTGAATTCATCTATGGTAAGAGCTTAAGTAATTTTGATCGAGATTGGATCAAACAAACTAAGTTTCCATATGAGGAAGTATATCAGTCCCTAATGAAATCAAATTTTATGCGAGACTATTTCAACGTTTTATCCTTGAGGCCACTCTCGATGTCATCAAAAATTCTTGATTTTGATAAAATTTTGGATTCTTCAAACTATTTTCTTAGCCAAGAGGTTGTATTTCAACTTCAAAATGAACCGATTTCGTCAACCCTACCAATCTATAAAAAAGCGTTCAAGACTAATGATATTAATATTAGACAGGCCATAGCTTTATCTATGAACAAAATACCATCTGAATTAAAAACAGACTATGAAAGTTTGTTAGATGATAAGTCCTATGTAACCCAAGAGATAGCCTTTGGAAATTTATGCGCAAATTTCTATTTAGACCGAACTAAATATCTCGATAAAATGGACACTGTAATCGGTTTCAGAGATAAAAACATACGGCAATTTTGGTTGTTTATGGCCTTAATTACGGAAGATTATAATCCAAAAAAAAAGGGTGCCTATATCAACGAATTAAAAAAATATTCGTCTTCAAATTATGGGTATACAGTCCGAGAGAAGGCATTTGAGCATTTAGGGTATTTAAGTTTATGGGATTCTGGAACGTTAAATAATTTAATCGACGCGTGTCAACATCATTATTGGAGGTTCAGAAATTTTTCTAGAAAATTACTAATGGAATTGTGTAAGAATGATATCTATAAAAAACAACTAATTTTATTAAACGATACATTGGATAATCAGGCGCAATTTTTTTTAAATAAAATTTTAAAAGAAAACTAAAATAATTCCCTTACTTCCTTTTTTGTATAAAGTAAAGCCTTGTGGGAGGGGGTAACTTCGTCTATAAAATAATTTAGTAAAAATGACCTTAATTGATCTGAATTAGTCACTTTTTCGTTAGTTGCGGATTGTCTCAAAACCTGAATAGTTGCATTTTTTGCGGCAGATATAACATTCCAACATTCGACACTTACATATATTTGTTGAGACAAATTATGTTCGTATTCATTATCTATGTGCTGAATCAATAAAGACTCATATTTTTCTAATTCGTCAGAAAAGGGTTTTACTCTTAGCAATAATTTATTAGGATCGATACGCTCTAAAAATAAAGTTAAACGTTCGTATGCTTGCAATCGAAGAGGCAATGCCTGTTTCTGAGCTTCTTTTTGAATTAGGTAACGTCTTCTTCCTTCTTCATTAGCCGTATGCCCCTTAAAAAATAAATATGCGATCAGACCTACCACAATCGCAGGTAACAAATAAGCAAAATAACTAATAATTAGCGTAATATCTTCCATAAATAATTTTTACACTACAAATTTACAGTGTTTAATTTTATTTTGCAATGACATAATATAAACTAAATCAGAAAGTAGTATTGGCTAAGATTACCAAAAATTTTAATGAACAGTTAAAAAGTCTAAAGCTAAATAACAAAAAGATTTGACACCGAGTATCATACTGCGATCATCAATTTTAAAATCTGGTGTATGGTGTGGAAAAGATTCCTTATTACCCGGGGTCATTCCTCCTAAAAAAAAATATAACCCAGGTATTTCTTTTTGATAGTAGGAGAAGTCCTCCCCACCAGTAGTAGCTTTGACTAAATTAACATTCTCTTTTCCAGCAGCAGCCTCTAAACTTGGAAGCATTTGTTGTGTTAATGCTAAGTCATTAAAAGTAACCACTGTATTGCTTTGCCAATCAATAGTAGCCGTTCCCCCGTAAGCTGTTGCAATATCTCTAGCCATTTCATTCATTCTACGAATTATCTTAGTTCTCATAATGGGGTCTAGAGTTCTAACCGTACCAATCATTTCTGCACTTTCTGGTATAATGTTAAAGCGAACACCTCCAGTTATTTTACCAACAGTAATTACTGCTGCTTCGTTTGTTAAATCTGATTCTCTACTAATAATACTTTGAAAACCATCAATTATTTTTGCTGAAATATAAATTGGATCAACTCCTCCCCAGGGTTTTGAACCATGTGTTTGTTTCCCTCTAACCGACACAACAAACCGCTCAACGGCTGCCATAGTTCCACCAGGTTTGTAGGAAATAGTTCCTACCGGTTCTCCAGAGCCTATATGCAAGCCAAAAATAGCATCCACATCTGGGTTTGTAAGGACTCCTTCTGCAATCATTTGTTTTGCACCTCCTACCTCTCCGGGAGGAACACCTTCTTCAGCAGGCTGAAAAATAAATTTTACAGTACCTTTAATTAGATTTTTATGTTTTGAAAGTACCTCGGCTACTCCCATCAAAATTGCAATATGTGTGTCATGACCACAGGCATGCATTACTCCAGTTTCTTGGCCTAAAAATTTTGTTTTTACAACACTTTTAAATGGTAAATCATTCCTTTCTGTTACAGGTAAAGCATCAATATCAGCTCTAAGCGCAACTACCTTACCAGGAAGGTCTCCTTTAAGGATCCCAACAACTCCTGTATGGGCTACGTTTTTTGTAACATCCAGCCCTAGCGCTTTTAAATGATTGGCGATTTTTTCTCCAGTATTAAATTCTCGATTTGACAACTCTGGATTTTTATGAAAATAATGTCGCCATTCGATAATTTTTGGTTCGATAGCATTTATGTCATTTAACAAACTTTTATTTATTTGTGAAAAACTTGTTGATGAGCAGAAAAGTAAGAAGATAACGGTAAATGTTTTCATAATGTTCATAATAAAATTGACAATAGGTTATTTAAAAAGCTAGAAATTGGATTGAATTTTCAAGATACCACTTTTTAGATATTCTCTTTTGAAAACTGTTTATAAATTGTGCTAAAACCATTAAAATAGTTTTGATATTTTATTTAATTTCACCTTTATTATTACCTGAAATAACACTTCAAATTGCAAGAATATTTAAATCAACTAAATGAGGCACAATTAGCTCCTGTTTTACAACAGGAAGGCGCAATGATAGTCATTGCCGGTGCAGGTTCAGGTAAAACGAGAGTTTTAACCTTTAGAATTGCCTACCTGATGTCTAAAGGTATCGATCCTTTTAACATATTGGCTTTAACTTTTACCAATAAAGCAGCTAAAGAGATGAAATCTCGAATTGCACGAATAGTGGGTGGAAGTGAAGCGAAAAATTTATGGATGGGTACTTTTCATAGTGTGTTCGCAAAAATATTAAGATTTGAGGCAGACAGATTGGGATACCCCTCTAATTTTACTATTTATGACACTCAAGACTCACAAAGTGTTATCAGAGCTGTCATTAAAGAGTTGCATCTTGACAAAGACATTTATAAATACAAGCAAGTATATTCTAGAATTTCTTCCTACAAAAATAGCTTAATTACAGTCAAAGCTTATTTTAACAATCCCGAATTGATGGAAGCGGATGCGATGGCTAAAATTCCTAGAATGGGTGAAATTTACAAATCATATGTCGATAAATGCTTTAAGGCTGGAGCGATGGATTTTGACGATTTATTGTTAAAAACGAATGAACTTTTAACTCGTTTTCCAGAGGTGCTAGCTAAATATCAAAATCGATTTAGGTATATTCTAGTAGACGAGTATCAAGACACTAATCATAGCCAATATCTAATCATAAAAGCACTAAGTGATCGATTTCAAAATATCTGTGTGGTTGGAGATGATGCACAAAGTATTTATGCATTTCGAGGGGCGAACATTAATAATATTTTGAATTTTCAAAACGACTACGATAATGTTCAAGTTTTTAGATTAGAACAGAACTATCGATCTACTAAAAATATTGTCAATGCAGCCAACAGTATCATAGAAAAAAATAAAACAAGATTGGATAAAATTGTTTGGACTGCAAATGATGAAGGATCTAAAATACTTGTAAATCGAAGTATGACTGATGGTGACGAAGGTAGGTTTGTAGCAAGTACTATTTTTGAACATAAAATGAATCATCAGTTAATCAATGGAAGTTTTGCCGTATTGTACAGAACCAATGCACAATCAAGAGCTATTGAAGATGCTTTGAGAAAAAAAGATATTCCATATCGAATTTATGGAGGCCTGAGTTTTTATCAAAGAAAAGAAATTAAAGATGTGCTTTCTTATTTAAGGTTACTTATCAATCCAAAAGATGAAGAGGCTTTAAAAAGGATTATCAATTTTCCAACAAGAGGCATTGGTCAGACTACAATTGAACGATTAATTGTAGTTGCAAATAAATACAATAGATCGATCTTTGAAGTCATGCAAAATTTGGATAAAGTTGAAATTCAGATCAATAAAGGAACTAAATCTAAACTGCAAGATTTTGTAACTATGGTCAAAAGTTTTCAAATTTTGAATGAAGGTTATGATGTATTTCAAATTACAGAGCACGTAATTAAAAAAACAGGATTGTATACGGAGCTCAAAAAAGATGGAACTCCTGAGGGTATCGCAAGGATTGAAAATATTGAAGAACTCCTAAATGGAATGCGAGATTTTGTTGAAGAACAAAAGGAATTAGCGGATACAACCGGTTCTTTGGCTGAATTTTTAGAAGATGTTGCACTGGCTACAGATTTGGATAAAGAAACTGGCGATGAAGATAAAGTCGCTTTAATGACCGTTCATTTAGCAAAAGGATTAGAATTTCCATATGTTTTTATAGTAGGAATGGAAGAAGATTTATTTCCTAGCGCTATGAGTATGAACACTAGGAGTGAGCTAGAGGAAGAACGACGATTATTTTATGTTGCAATCACAAGAGCAGAAAAGCAAGCTTACTTAACCTATACCCAATCAAGATATCGTTGGGGAAAATTAATTGATGCTGAACCGAGTAGATTCATTGATGAAATTGATGAAAGTTTTTTAGAATATTTAACAATAATCACTGAAAACAGGTATAAGCCTCTACTGGATGCTGATATTTTTGGCGAAGTGGATAAAAGTAAATTAAGACTACGAAAACCGATATCAAGTAAACCTCCTGTTAGTACTGGCGTAAATAGCATACGTAAACTAAGAAAGATAAAGCCAGCAACTAGCTCAGCACAAAAAAATATTGATGCTAAAGATTTGAATATATCAATTGGAACAATTGTCGAACATGTAAGATTTGGCAAGGGTAGTGTTCAAAAAATAGAAGGTACGGGTGCCGATACAAAAGCTGAAATAAACTTTAGTAACGGTGGACTTAAAAAGCTATTACTACGATTCGCAAAATTAAAAGTAATTGCATCATAATTCATTGGTTTTATAATTTTACATAGCCTATTTTTAGGATCATATTCTAATTAAAAAATAATATTATGGCAGAAATAATTAAAATTTACGAGGAAAATCCTAATGCTAGTGATATTAAAAAAGTAGTATCCGTACTCAAAAAAGGCGGGCTTGTCATTTATCCAAGTGATACGGTTTATGCTTTAGGCTGTGATATTAATAATAACAAGGCCCTAGAGAAACTCGCAAGAATAAAAGAAGTAAAATTAGATAAAGCAAATTTTTCATTTGTATGTGATAGTATTAGCAATATAACCGACTACGTAAATCACATAAGTACACCAACATTTAAGATTTTAAAACGATCTCTTCCGGGGCCTTATACATTTATTTTACAAGGAAACAATAACCTTCCTAAGGCATTTAAAAAGAGAAAAGAGGTTGGAATTAGAGTCCCTAAAAATGAAATAACGTTAGCAATGGTAAGAGAGCTTGGAAATCCAATAGTTTCAACCTCTATTTACGATGAAGATGAAATAATTGAGTATACAACAGACCCCGAATTGATCTATGAAAAATGGAATAATCGAGTCGATTTAGTTGTTAATGGTGGATATGGTGATAATATACCGTCAACAGTGATTAATTTATGCGGCGATGAACCGGTGTTAATTAGGCAAGGAAAAGGAGGGTTAGATATATAAAAAAAAGAGGCTGAATATATTCAGCCTCTTTTTTTTAATTTCTAATTAATTGCAGGATCATTTAAACCCTCTTCAATCATCGAGTAAAATTGATCAAGTTTTGGAAGTACTACAATTCTTGTTCTTCTATTTTTTGCCCTACTCTCTGCGGTTTCATTTGAAGCTTTTGGAATGTATTGGCTTCGCCCTCCGGCAGTCATTCTTTCCGGAGCAACACCAAAGTCGTCTTGTAATATTCTAACAACGGTAGTTGCTCTGAGTACACTTAAATCCCAATTATCTTTTATACAATCTGTACTTATAGATTTAGAATCGGTATGACCTTCAACTAAAAACTCGAAATCCGGTTTGTTATTTACTACCGTAGCTATTTTTCCTAAAACTTCTCTAGCTTGACCGGACACTGTTATACTTCCACTTTTAAATAGTAATTTATCAGAGATACTCACGAAAACAACACCTTTTTCTACATTGATTTCAATATCTGTATCGTTTAAATCTCCTAGAACACCTTTTAAACTTTGGACGAGTGCAAGATTCACAGAGTCACGACGAGTGATAGCGTCTCTAAGTTTATTTATAGTTACGTCTTTTTCTTTCATACTTTCCAATGACTTTTCAAGATTCTCAGCACCTTTAATGGTTAGGTCTGTAAAGTCACCAATTTGTTTAATTAAATCACCGTTTGTAGCATTTAAGGAACTAACTTGATTTTTTAAGGCACTGTTTTCTGCAGATAAGCCAGATTTTTCGGATAAACAATCGTTCAATTTAACAGTTGCTGTGTTCAAAAGATCTTGAGTGTTTTTTTGCTTACTTTCTAGTTCAGCGTATTTTTTACTCGTAACACATGAGGTTAAAATGAATCCAGAACATGCTGCTAGGATTAGAAAATTTTTCATAAGTATATTGGTTTAGATGTTGTTCAAAAATATTAAAACGTAGGATAGAAAAAAAAAGTATTGATGTTTTTCTAAAACCATTAGTTTAGATTTTTAAAAATACGATTTTTTCTAATAAAATAATTCCAAACAATTGATTTAATAAGGTAGTACCTAATATTTTTTTTGTTTTTTGATTGGTTATTGACATAACTAGGAAGAAGACAATAAAAGCTTAAATGCGCCTTTACGATTGCTAATGTATGTTTCCATTTTCCCTGAATTAAAAAAGATAATCCAGCAATACCATCTAATAAAAGTCTCACGAATAAAATAACCCAAACCTTGGAGCTATTAACGTTTTTGATAAGCATTAAAAGTGAATTCCTGAAATTGTAAAAAGTCTTGGTTGGATCATAATTAGACAGCGTTGCCCCTCCAACATGAAATACAGTTGTATTTCCAATATACTTTATCGTTCCACCTGTCTTTTGAATTCTCCAACACAAATCAATTTCTTCTTGATGTGCGAAAAATTTTTCATCAAAGCCATTTAATTCTTTGAATTCATTATTTTTTATAATTAGGCAGGCACCAGTTGCCCAAAATATTTTTTTTATATCATTGTACTGTCCCTTATCTCTTTCGATACTATTAAAAATTCTTCCTCGACAAAAAGGATATCCAAACTGATCGATAAAGCCACCTCCTGCTCCCGCATATTCAAAATAATTTTTATTTTTAAAATCTAAAATTTTTGGCTGCGCAGCCACTAAAGAAGAGTCCTGATTAAATTCATTGATTATAGGTTGTAACCAATTTTGAGTAACTTCAACATCGTTATTTAGTAAAATTAACAAGTCCTCTTTTAAGTTTTTTAAGGCATCGTTATATCCTTTGGCAAAGCCACCATTCGTTTTATTTTGGATAATGACAACCTCTTTAAAATTATCTTTTAGAAATGATTTGGATTCGTCAGTAGATGCATTATCGGCAACATAAACTTTTGCTTCTTGTGAGTATTTGACAACGGATGGTAAAAATTGTTCCAATAATTTCTTTCCATTCCAATTAAGTATAACAATAGCAATTTTCATATCGATCAACTAAAATATAATATTTTATACAAATGAGGTTCTAATTGATTAAATTATTAGTGTGAATCATATAGGGGTAAATCATGTAAAAAAAGGTATTTTTTGTTTTCAAAATCCATTTTACAAAAATAATGTGTCAATCCATTGGTCACCATTAATATATCCGAATTTAAGGCCAGGTTGTAACGAGCAATTTGATCAAAAGTTAATTGGTTAATGATAATACTAGGCGCTTTACATTCAATTATTATATGCACTTCTCCATCATTTTTAAAAGTTATGATGTCGTATCTTTTTACAGTGTCGTTTAATAATAATTGCTTTTCTACGTTGATATGAGATACTGGATATTTTTTATCATAGATCAAATAATGTAAGGTATGCTGACGGACCCATTCTTCAGGTGTTAAAATCACAAATTTTTTTCTAATGATATCAAAAATCAACGTTTTATTTTCGTTACTTTTGAATCGAAAATTATATTTTGGAAAGTTGAGTTTTTGCACCTCGCAAGGTACTTATTTTTTAAAAATAAATAAATAATCTCCAGGATAAATGCCCTTAGACAAAGTAAAACATATTATTTCAGCTATTAAAAAGGGGGATATTAAGCCCATCTATTTTTTAATGGGTGAAGAGTCTTATTACATTGATCTTATCACCAGATTTATTGAAAAGAATGTACTCTCTGAGGAAGAAAAAGGATTTAATCAAACGATTTATTATGGTCGTGATGCTAAAATAGAAGACATTGTCAGCGCTTCCAAAAGATTTCCCATGATGGCTGAACGGCAAGTTATAATTGTAAAAGAGGCACAGGATTTATCCAGAACGATCGAAAATTTAGTTTCGTATGCAGAAAACCCACAGCCTACGTCTGTACTAGTATTTTGCTATAAATATAAGAAGCTTGATAAACGAAAAAAAATTTACAAAGCAATTCAAAAAAACGGTGTCATTTTTGAAAGTAAAAAAATATATGACAACCAATTACCCGATTGGATAAGAAGAGTGCTTGCACAAAAGGGGCACACGATATCTCCAAAAGCATCACAAATGTTAGTTGAATTCCTTGGTAATGACTTGTCAAAAATTAATAATGAGCTTGAAAAAATTCAATTGATCGTAAAACCCGAGAATCAGATTTCAGCACAAATCATTGAGAAGAATATTGGAATAAGTAAAGATTATAATAACTTTGAACTTATCAACGCACTGGCGCATAAAAATATCAAAAAAGCATTCAGTATAATTCAATATTTTTCACAAAACCCCAAAAATCATCCTACAGTAGTTACTGTGTCTATTTTATTTGGTTTCTTCTCTAAGGTTATGAAGTATCAAACCTTATCAAATAAATCACAAGCGCCTAAGGTTTTGGGTGTTCACCCTTATTTCATAAAAGATTATGAAATTGCTGCCAGAAACTACCCAATGCGAAAAATAAGTGGTATCATCGCTTCTATTCGAGAAGTGGATTTAAAAAGTAAAGGCGTAGGAGCGAATTTGTCTCATGGAGATATTTTAAAAGAACTTTTGATTGAAGTTTTAAAATAATCATTTTTTTAAAATCATATTTTCCGCTTCCTGACACTCCGATAACTATAAAACTAATAAGGTATAGTATGGCAAGTTCTTTTCCCATAATAGCATCCTTTTTATGAACTATAAAAACACCCAGTAATATAATAACTATCTGAGGAATACTTGCCCACAAAACCTTGTATATATAGATGATAGAGAACGTACATACCAGTTCGGCAAATAAAACGAGCATTGGCGTAACTGTTGGTCCTAAACCTATTGGGCCTGTAAAATTGATTTTAGAAGTGAGAGCTATTTCTAATTTTTCTAATCATAATAAAATAAAAATCCAGAAAATCTAATCCGTAAGATTAGTTTTCCAATATCAATTCTTAGTATAGCACTCATATTTATATATGATTTGATGTCTTTTAAAAGCACAAAATAATTTAATAAATGTATTTTTGTGAAAAGAAATTTAATCAATGTCAAAGTTTAAAGCATGGGTAGCCGCAGCAAGATTAAGGACACTCCCTTTGTCTGTATCCGGTATAATCGTGGGCTCATCTATAGCAAAAGATCATCCTTTTTTTCAAATAAATATATTTTTGTTAGCTATTTTAACCACTATAGGTTTTCAAGTATTATCAAACTTTGCAAATGATTATGGTGACGGAATTAAAGGTGTCGACGATGACCGGGAAGGAGAAAAAAGAATGGTTGCCTCCGGATTAATTTCCGCTAAGCAAATGAAACTTGGAATAATAATTACTGCATCGGTAACTTTATTCATTGCTGTGATTTTAATTTATCTAGCATTTGGTTCTGAAAATATGATTGATTCTTTATTATTTTTTGCTTTAGGAATCACTTCAATTGTCGCCGCATTAAAATATACGATAGGAGATAATGCTTATGGATATTCTGGATATGGAGATGTTTTTGTTTTTTTATTTTTTGGCCTTTTAAGTGTTTTAGGTAGTAATTATTTGTTTACACTAACTATCGATTGGTATTTATTATTACCTGCGTCAACTATAGGTTTATTATGTATGTCAGTTCTTAATCTAAACAATATGCGAGATATAGAAAACGACACAAAAAACAATAAAAAAACCTTAGTGGTCAGTATTGGATTGCTAAAAGCTAAAAAATACCATTATTGTATCATTTTGTTAGCGATTATATTCGCTCTCTTATATACATTACTGAATTTTAATTCAATACGTCAATTTATTTATGTTATCGCTTTTGTTCCATTAATCTTTAATTTAGTGACGGTTTGTAAAAACAAAAATCCGAAACTATTAGACGGAGAGCTTAAAAAAGTAGCGATAAGCACTTTTGCATATTCCTTATTATTTGGTTTTTTTAATTAAATTTATATTATGAAAATAACATTCTACGGACATAATTCACTTTTAATAGAGATTTTAGGCAACTATATTATGGTAGATCCCTTTATTTCTGGAAACCCATTGTATAAGGATAAGTTAGATATTAAATCGTTAAAAGCTGACTATATTTTATTGACTCATGCACATCAGGATCATACTTTAGATGTCGAAACGATAGCAAAAAACACCAATGCTAAAATTGTCAGTAATTATGAGATTGCAATGTATTATCAAGAAAAAGGTTTTAATGTTCATCCGATGAATCATGGCGGAAATTGGAAATTTGAATTTGGAAATTTAAAATTGGTTAATGCAGTACACACCAGCTCTTTTCCCGACGGTAGTTATGGGGGACAGCCTGGAGGGTTTGTAATTGAGGGAGAGCATAAAAATATATACATTGCTGGTGATACCGCTTTGACTATGGATATGAAATTAATTCCTCTACAAACAAAACTAGATCTTGCCATTTTGCCAATTGGAGATAATTTTACAATGGGAGTAGAGGACGCAATTATCGCTAGTAATTTTGTAGCTTGTGAAAAAGTATTAGGAGTTCATTTTGACACTTTTAGTTATATAGAAATAGATCAAGAAGAAGCCAAAAAGAAATTTTATGATGCAGGTAAAGATTTAATGTTACTTGATTTTGGATCCTCTATCGTCTTATAGATTTTAATAACCCACCATTGAATTTGAAAGCAGCGTATCAAAAATATACTTTAGAATTTAAAATTCCTGGTGGTACTTCGAGAGGAATTCTTCATAACAAAGACACTTTTTTTTTAATAATAAAAGAAAATGGAAAACTTGGTATTGGAGAATGTTCTTTGTTTAGGGGCTTAAGTATTGATGATCGACCAGATTATGAAAATAAGTTACAATGGGCTTGTGACCATATTCAACTTGGAAAAGATCAACTTTATAATCAGTTAAGAGCTTACCCTTCTATTCAAATAGGAATTGAAACTGCTTTTAAATCACTTGAATCATCCAATCTGTTTGATTTATTTCCTTCAAAATTTACAAAATCAGAAAAATCAATTTCTATCAATGGATTAGTTTGGATGGGAACTCTTGATTTCATGAAAAATCAAATTAAAGATAAATTAAGCCAAGGTTTTAATTGCATAAAAATAAAAATTGGCGCCATTAATTTTTTGTCAGAGTTGGAATTGATAAAATCAATAAGAAAAGAATTTTCATCCTCTGAAATTGAGATAAGAGTTGATGCTAACGGAGCTTATTCTTTTTCAGAAGTACTTGAAAAGTTAAAGCGATTGTCGGATTTTGAGTTACATTCTATAGAGCAACCAATTAAACAAGGACAATGGCAAGAAATGGCTAGACTGTGCGAAGAATCTCCTTTACCCATTGCACTAGATGAGGAACTTATTGGAGTTTTTGAAGAATCTAAAAAGTATGATTTGCTGAATACCATTAAACCCCAATATATAATATTAAAGCCCTCGTTGATCGGGGGTTTTGAAGGGAGTGATCAATGGATTCGTTTAGCAAAAAAACACACTACAGATTGGTGGATTACATCTGCTCTTGAAAGTAATATAGGTCTAAATGCCATCGCTCAATATACCTATTCAAAAAATAATAATAATCCTCAAGGACTTGGAACAGGAAGTCTTTTTAACAATAATATTCCTTCACCCCTGGAGGTTTGTAACGGAAACTTAAATTATAACACTAATAAAAAGTGGAATTTAGACATGATTAAATTCTAAACAATTAAATTTTAAACTATGTATATTGAGCAGGCATTTAAATTTAAACATGAGGTTTGGCGTTATTTACTAGGAACATTAGTTGTTTTTATATTGGGATGGCAATTTATAGGAGTGATTCCGTTAGGAATCGTTTCTTGGTTAAAAGCTAGTAATGCAGAAGAGTTTGTAATTGCTAGTGAGACTGCTTTTTCTTCTTTATTTTCTCTAAAAAGTAATCTCTATCTTTTTTTAATGTTATTGACTTTTTTAGGTGGATTCGTTACATTATTAGCAGTTATTAAATTTTTACATGATCAATCTTTTCTTCAATTAACGACTTCTAGAAAGAAAATTGATTGGAAACGCTTCTTCTTTGGTTTTGGGATTATAGCTTTTTTAAGTATTACTTCAACGGCATTAGATTTTTACAACAACCCTGATAATTATTTGATTCAGTTTGAATGGAAATCCTTTTCAATCATGTTTTTAATAGCCATAGTTTTTATTCCATTGCAAACTAGTTTTGAGGAATATTTTTTTAGGGGTTATTTAATGCAAGGCATTGGAATAGCTGCCAGAAATAAATGGATTCCATTACTATTGACATCTATTGTATTTGGAAGTTTACACTTTTTTAATCCAGAGGTGGATAAGATAGGTAACATAGCTATGATTTATTACATAGGGACCGGACTTTTTTTAGGAATTATAACGTTAATGGATGAAGGAATGGAATTGTCCTTAGGCTTTCATGCAGGTACTAATTTAACAATCGCATTATTAGTAACAAGTGATTGGACTGTTTTTCAAACCAATTCTATTTTGCTAGATCTTTCAGATCCAAGTAAAGGGATTGAGGTGGTATTACCTGTATTTATTGTATACCCGGTATTATTAGCTATGATGGCATGGAAGTATAAGTGGACTGACTGGCAAGGCAAATTATTTGGAAAAGTTTCACCCCTAAAAAAAGATTCAATTTAAGAAAAACTACAAGTAAACAGTGAGGTCTTCTAGCATATACATTCATCCAAAATTTAAACTAAATGGGCTTTCATACCGATTTGATGCTTTACATGAATTGGCTTTAAATTTTGAGGAATCTCTGGTTCCTTATGAGAAAGTGATTGGTAAATTTATCAAAGAATGGCTTAACAATAAGGAACATATAGTTATAATGACTTCTGGAACATCTGGAACTCCAAAAAAAATAAATATTTTAAAAAATCAAATGATCAACAGTGCGATAGCTACGGGAGCTTTTTTTAAATTACCAAGTGAGACAAAAGCTCTTTTATGTTTGCCAGCTAGTTACATTGCGGGTAAAATGATGTTGGTTCGAGCCATGACTTTGGGTTGGGATCTATATTTTACAGGGCCTCAAAAAGACCCATTGGGTCAAAATGATAAAACATATGATTTTGTTGCGATGGTACCTCTTCAAGTTCGCTATTCATTGAAACATTTGAATAAAGTAAAGAAATTAATAGTTGGAGGTGCTGCTATTTCCGAAAAACTAAATGAACAATTACAACATGTGAGTACGGAAGTTTTTGCTACCTATGGAATGACTGAAACCGTAAGTCATGTTGCAGTAAAAGCAATAAACGGTAAAGCAAAATCAAATTACTATACTGCGCTGCCCAATGTTAATTTTTCTGTAGACCGGCGAGAATGTCTAGTAATTGAAGCTCCACACGTATCAAATATTAAGATTATTACCAACGATGTAGTAAAATTTATTTCAACCAATATGTTTAAATATTTAGGTAGATTAGATAATGTAGTTAATAGTGGAGGAGTAAAGTTATTCCCTGAACAGATAGAGGCTAAATTAGCTATTTACATGAATCGCCCATTTATTATTTCTTCTCAAAAAGAGGAAATTTTTGGCTACCAGCTGATTTTGATTATTGAGGAAGATTTTAAAAAAGAACTCCCGGATTTTAATGAAGTTTTTTTAAATTTATCAAAATACGAACGACCAAAAAAAATATATACTTATTCTAAATTTCTCTATACTGAAACCGGTAAAATTAGACGCTCTGAGATCCTTAATGATTTACATCAAGCTACCGAGATAATCCAATAAAAAAAAGCACAAAATAGTTGTGCTTTTTTTAAAATAATGTGATGTTCTTTTACTCTTCTTCTTCTTCTTCTACTTGATCGAAAACACCACCAAGATCAAACCATTCCATGGTTCCTTTTCCTAGATTGTTTTCGTCATACTCGATTACAGCATAGTATTTTGTTTCAGTATCTTTACCGGTTGCTTTGTGAGTTGAACTCCAAGTCCCGTAGACTCTAACAGAACCGTTAGGAATAAATTCTTCATCTACACCAGGGTAATATTGGCGATCAGAAAATTTAAAGTTTTCAAATTCTGCGTGCCATCCTTTCATTGCCTGTTTCCATTGATCTTTCGATAAGGAGTCATTTGTATTAGCAGGAGACCAAAACATATCTTCTGACCACATAGCAGCCATATTTTCTAAATCTCCAGCTTCAAATAGGTTGTAAGCACGATCTGCCATTTCCTTATTGGTATTAAAATCTTCGAATGGATTCGTAGTTTCGGTAGCTTCTTGACAGCCCCATAAAACCATTAAAGCAAAAATAATTGTAAGTTGTTTCATAAAAATTTGTTTTAGTTCATTAATATACAGCAATTTATGAAATTTTTGATTAATATACCTTAAGTTGTTTTGTGTTTTTTAATTTTTTTTAAACCTGAATCACCCCCAAATTAAATTTCTTTTTTATGGGTGCATGATTAGCAGCCTCTATTCCCATGGAAATCCAGTTCCTAGTTTCTAAAGGATCTATGATTGCGTCAGTCCATAATCTTGAAGCAGCATAATAGGGAGATACTTGCTCGTCGTACTTTGATTTTATTTTTTCGTAGAGTTCTTTTTCTAATTTTGGAGTTATTTTTTGACCTTGTTTTTTCAGCGACGCTGCTTCAATTTGCAGCAAAACTTTTGCGGCACTATTTCCACTCATTACAGCCAATTCAGCGCTTGGCCAGGCTGTTATGAGCCTGGGGTCGTATGCCTTACCACACATTGCATAATTTCCAGCTCCGTAAGAATTCCCGATAATAATTGTAAATTTAGGGACCACACTATTACTTACCGCATTTACCATTTTAGCCCCATCTTTTATGATACCTCCGTGTTCACTTTTACTGCCCACCATAAATCCAGTTACATCTTGAAGAAATACCAAAGGAATTTTTTTCTGGTTACAATTAGCAATAAAACGAGTTGCCTTGTCTGCGCTATCGCTATAAATAACCCCTCCAAATTGCATTTCGCCTTTTTTAGACTTTACTAATTTCCTTTGATTAGCGACAATTCCAACGGCCCATCCATCAATTCTGGCATAACCTGTTAAGATGGTTTTTCCATAATCTTTCTTATACTCTTCAAATAAAGAATCGTCAACAATACGTTTGATTATTTCACGCATATCGTATTGATCAGCTCTTGATTTTGGTAGAATACCAAAAATTT